>Ga0315298_1000028_pt1 | contig 269233 bp, 271 predicted proteins | sample WHS_1_MG_FD_203077 | JGI IMG/M metagenome (GOLD analysis project Ga0315298, IMG submission 203077) | Extremophilic microbial mat communities from Washburn Hot Springs, YNP, Wyoming, USA - WHS_1_MG | ecosystem: Environmental > Aquatic > Thermal springs > Hot (42-90C) | place: USA: Wyoming... | reverse complement strand
TCTGTGGTAGACTACCACGTTGATAGGCTGGAGGTGTAAGTGCGGTAACGCATTTAGCTGACCAGTACTAATAGACCGTGAGACTTGACCCTTATACTCCTCTCCCCTCCTGTTGTCAAAGAGTTAAGGACTATGTTATATTAGTAAAAATGTTTCCGGTGGCGATGCCGGAGGGGAAACACCCGTTCCCATTCCGAACACGGAAGTTAAGCCCTCCAGGGCCGATGATACTATGACCGCGAGGTCATGGGAAAGTAGGTCGCTGCCGGATTTAAGAAAAAGCAAAAAAACAAAAGGGCTCTTAATTGAGCCCTTTTGTTTTTTGAAACCCTATTGATGCTTTAAGAGGTTAACCTCTTTTAATTTTCACAGCATAATCTTTTTATCTTTTTCTTACCTTTTGGGGTTACTGCAAGAACGATGTCGACTTTGTTGCCACAAAAACGGCAGAGCTGGACTCTGTTCTTGGCTTCTACCCTTGATGAGACATCTGTTTTTGATTTGTTTTTCTCAGCCATGCGTTAACCTCCTTTCATTGAATTATACTTTTATTAAACTAAGAGTAAGTGTTTTGAAAATTATAAAAAAGATTTAAAAAAGCAAACTTTTAAATATAACATATCGATATACATATTTGTCAAATTAACCCTATAGATTATAATGGAAATATCATTTATTCACACTTTGTAAAGATTGCGCAAATTGCGTTTATAGCGTTTATTGCGTTTATTGCGTTTGTTGCGTTCATTGCGTTTTTTGCGTTTGTCAGATTTAATGCTTCGCATTGGAAGTGAGACCTGCTCTGCAGGTCTGGAATTGAGTACCGCAAAGCGGTACTGGAAGTTAGTCGCCTTTGCGACTGGAATTTATATAGAGTTTATTGCGTTTATAGCGTTTTTTGCGTTTGTAGCGTTCATTGCGTTTATTGAGTTATTGCCATTAATGGAATTATGTTTAATTGTTTAAAAAGATATTTGTGAAAATGCATCTTATGCGAAATACGTGTAGTAATACGCAGCTTGAATACGTGTATTTGATTTAGTAATATATACCTTATGAGAGATACCTTATGAGAGTAACAGGTGGAGTTCTAAAGGGTACGAAATTAACTGTAGAAAAAGATTTTAAAAAGAAGATTAGTGGTTTAAGACCTACTTCAGCAAAGGTTAGAGAAGCCCTTTTTAGTATTATTGGAGATAGGCTTAAGGATGCAGTATTTGTTGACCTTTACGGAGGAACTGGTATTGTTGGATTAGAGGCTGTGTCAAGAGGAGCTGCTAAGGTTATTATAAACGAAAAGAATAAGTTGTTTATTAGAAGAATAAGAGATAATATTAAAGAATTTAATTTGGAGAATAATGTAGATATAACGAGTTTAGAGGCGCAAAGTTTTTTAAAAAAGGCATTAAAAGATAATAAGAGATTTGATATAATTTTTGCTGATCCACCTTATCAGTCAGTGGAGCTGGAAAAGATACTTCTTATGATTAGTAAATTGGATATATTGAACGATAATGGGATCTTAATCTTAGAGCACTATAAAAAGAAGAATTTCCCAGGGAGGGTAGGTATACTTGAATTGACTAAGCAGTATAGATATGGTGATACAATGTTAACAGTTTATAGAAAGGTTAAGTAATGAAAAAAATAGCTATTTACCCAGGGACGTTTGATCCTATAACAAATGGACACATTGATTTAATAAAGAGAGCTATTAGAATATTCGATGAAGTTATTGTTGCAGTTGCCCCGAGTCTAAAAAAACAGCCATTATTTTCGATTACTGAGAGAGTGAGACTTATAAAAGATGCAATAAGAGGTTTGAAAAAAGTTAAGGTAGAGGTATTTAATGGTCTTCTTGTTGATTATGTAAGAAGGAAAAAAGGTATTGCAATCTTAAGAGGTTTGAGAGCTGTCTCTGATTTTGAGTATGAATTACAAATGGCGCATATGAATAGGAGACTTGATACAGACATTGAAACTGTCTTTGTAATGCCGAGTGAAGAATATAGTTTTTTAACGTCGAGTATTGTGAAGGAAGTTGCATATTTTGGTGGTTCTGTAACAGGACTTGTAACTAAAGAAGTGGAGATTGCCTTAAAAGAAAAGTTCAAGACTTTAAAAGGAGAAGATGAAAAATAAAGAATTACCTATACCTCCACATTTCGATAGGAATAATGTGGATAAGATATGGAAGGTAGATTACAACAAAATCTCTAACTATGCTAAAGAATGGTCGTTAAATTATAAGATTAAGCCGTCACATGAAGATAAGTTTAAAATTTGTTTGGTTCTGATTGATGTTCAGAATAGTTTTTGTATCCCAGGTTTCGAATTGTATGTAGGTGGTCGAAATGGAAGAGGTTCTGTTGAAGATAATATAAGACTTTGTGAGTTTATTTATAAAAATCTCAACTTTATTACACAAATTTGTCCTACAATGGATACCCATAAAGTAATGCAAATATTTCACCCTATATATTTAATTGATAAGAGTGGTAATAATCCAGAACCATTTACGCTTGTTAGCTATGAGAGTGTAAAAGAAGGATTTTGGAGATTCAATCCTTTGATTAGTCAGAGTTTAGGAATCTCTGAGGATTATGGTGAGAGACATTTGTTGTATTACACCGAGCAATTGGAAAAGGGTGGAAAATATGAACTTACAATCTGGCCTTACCATGCTATGCTTGGTAGTATAGGCCATGCGCTCGTTCCGTCAGTCGAAGAAGCAGTATTTTTTCATAGTATTGCTCGTTATAGTCAACCTGATTTTCATATTAAGGGTGATAGTCCATTTACTGAACATTATTCTGTTTTTGGTCCTGAGATCTTAACAGGTCCTAATGGTGAAACTATTGGCATGAAAGACGTCAAACTTTTCAATAAATTAATTGAATTTGATGCTGTTTTAATAGCTGGTCAAGCAAAAAGTCATTGTGTAGCCTGGACAATTGATGATTTGCTTGAAGATATAAGCAATCTTGATAAGAGACTTGCAGAAAAGGTTTATATACTTGAGGATTGCACATCTCCAGTAGTTGTACCTGGTGTTATGGATTATACAGAAGAGGCTAATAAGGCGTTTAAAAGGTTTTCTGATGCTGGTATGCATTTAGTCAAATCTACGGATTCTATTTTAGATTGGCAAGGAATAGGATTAAAGTAAGATATTTTATCTAACCTGAATCATACATTTAGGTACTTCTATAACCTCTCCAATGATATTTGATGACGGGGTATTTCTCTCGATTAATATATTTCTTAAGATATCTGCTTTCTTCTCAGGGACTGAGATAAGTAAGCCACCAGATGTTTGGGCATCTGATAGTATGTCAAGCAGGATTGGGTCTACAGATGGTGATATATCCAAATGTTTTGAGCAGTATTTTTGATTAAAATGACTACCAGCAGGGATCATGCCCATAGATGCAAATTCTAATGCTTCTTCGATAATCGGGACATGTTGTGAATAGATTCTTATTCCAACATTGCTTGCTCTTGCCATTTCGAGGGCGTGTCCAAGTAGCCCAAATCCTGTGATATCTGTACATGCGTTAACACCTACTTCAACCATAGCTTCGGATGCATCTTTATTTAAAGTTGCCATTAGTTCTGTTATTTTTTTGGTAGAAATTGAGTTGAGTAGTCTTCCTTTTAGCGCAGTGGAGAGTATCCCTGTGCCAATCGGTTTTGTTAGTATTAGTAAATCTCCAGCTTTTGCTCCAGAGTTGGTTAAAAATCTTTCAGGGTGGATAATGCCTGTCACTGCAAGACCATACTTTATTTCAGGGTCCTCAACACTATGACCTCCAACCATTAAGGCACCTGCTGTATGGACAATATCGAGTCCACCTTGGAGTATCTCTTTGAGAATTTTTTTGTCGAGTTCTTTTATGGGAAAGCATACGATGTTCATTGTTGTAAGTGGCTTACCGCCCATGGCATATACATCACTCAAGGAGTTTGTAGCAGCGATACGGCCGAAATCATAAGGGTCATTTACAATTGGTGTGAAAAAATCGAGTGTTTGTATCAAAGCAATTTCAGGTGTAAGTCTATAAACGCCTGCATCATCAGATGTTTCAATACCAACGAGTAGATTTTCATTTTTTTTAAAATTCAGCTCCTTTAAAATGTCAGAAAGGTCACCCGGACCTATCTTTGACGCTCACCCAGCAGCTTTAACCTTTTCTGAAAGTTTAATATCATCCATTTTTTAATATTTTTATATATGTTCCCTAATAAAATTCTCAGCAATATTAAGTGCAAATTCGTTAAAATATCGTTTTATTGCTCTTCTATTAATTATAACACTCCCATCAGATTCTCTGTAGTTGCCACTTAAAACACATTCAAGTTGTTCTTTACCTTCTCCCCATTTGTATCCTAAGATTCTTTCTATTTCGTTTCCAGATGAGATATATCTGATGGGAAGAAATAATTCTAAATCAAATTTTTTAAACAATTTTATATATGATTCTATTGCTATATTTATCTGGTTTATTTTTATTTGTTCGTCATGAAGTTCTCTTTCACCGCCAATCACTACTTTACAATTTAGTATTTTTGCGAGAGGAATCCTTATTGCGTGTAGATAAGTATGGCAACCTAAGCATGGTGAATAATATTTAAATTTTCTATAATGTTGTAATGAATATCTACCACATAATATCTTCCAAAGTCTTGGTGCGCCAAGTATGATAGGATTGTATGTTTTGATACCAAGAGCTTTTAATGTAGCTTTTAATTTCTCTACTTTTTTAAATGTTATTTCCCAATTGCCAAATTCTGTGCCTGTATATGCAATGGTTGGCACAATGGCTTTAAAATTTCTCAATTCACATGCCTTTATTACTGCAGCAAAACTATCTCTACCTGCAATCTCTGCGATAGCAACGTCTTGTTCTTTTTTAATCTTTTCTATCTTTTTCTTTGACAATATCCAGTCAGGGAAATTTGTTATTAGTTCGGGTTTGTTTGATAGTATCTTTAGTAATTTTTTGTAAAATGTTTTATTCATAATTTAAGACTTTCTGGATTGGATGTGTGGTAAGGATAATCAAAAGGTGAATCCATGAGTCCATGTAATTTTGCCTTATCGAGAAAATTTAATGTTAGATGCATTAACTCTTTACCTTTTATGATTCCAAGTGAACCAGAAGAACAACTTATTTCATTGAATTGTTTAACGTCGTCTTTCCTAATGTACTTACCCACCATTGTTATGGGTACGGTCTCTCCAGTGTGTATGAGTGAACCAGAACTTGCTGTTGAATGATCTGCGGTTATAATTAAAAGTATTTCTTTATCATTTATAATCTCATTTACAACATATAACATAGCTCTATCTATTGCTTCGATAACTTCTTTTTTGTAGTATGGATTTTTTTTATGTCCTGCTTCATCTGGCGTTTTTGTATGAACATGAATAAAATCATATTCCTCAGCCTCTTTTGCAATTTTTAAACGTTCTATAAGGTCTTTCTCAACATCTCCAGTATCTCGAACCTTAATAATGTCCATCCCTAACATTTTGCATAATCCCCAGTATATTGAACCAGATGAGATTGAAAGGCCTTTCATTCCCCATTTTTTTTCAAATGGAGGTATCTTTTTATATTTACCAGGTCTTTGTGTGACTAAGGCATTTACGGGTATTAGTGAGTTTTTAGTTCGTTCTATGTTAATAGGGTGGTTTTTAAGTTTGTTGTAACACCATAAAAGGTAATTATTTAGAGCGTTGGCAGTCTTTATGGATGATTTTGATATTTTTTTATCATGTATTGGTTGAATTTTTATTAAACTTCTACCTTCGTATATGGGGTCAGAATCTGTTATTTTTTCAGATACATCACCCTTTAATAACAAGAATCCTTTCGTATTTTTAGAATGTATCAATTTAATTCTTACACCATTGTATTTGTAGTACTTTATATTATCTATTAGAACGATAGCGTCTTGTTCATCTAATTCAGGGAATCCCCATTTGAGTGTAAGGTTGTCATTTTCTTTTTCAACAGAGCATAAATGGCATAAGATCGCTACATCTTTCTCTCCAATTTCGATGCCTTCTCCGATGGCTTCAATGAACCCTCTGCCTGGGAAATCTTCAAGGTCATATCCAAACATTATGAAGTGGGCTTCTTCACTTGACATGGGAATGCCTTGTAAAGTGGTATGGTATAAGCCATTCATGCCTATGTTTGATAGATAATCAAGATTAGGTGTGTTCGCAGCATAAAGGGGGGTTTTACCGCTAAAGCATTCATGGCCTCTATCACCAATTCCGTCGAGTATAACGAATATGCATCTCATTAGATTATATTTAGCTTATCATATATGAAGATTATTTTAGCAATAGAAAATGATTATAATTTCAATGATAACTATTCTTTATTCCTATTTGACAAACTTAATACTTAATTCTATTATTTTTTATGTTAGTTGATATGCATGTTCATACGAATTATTCGCCTTGCAGTATTATCAATATATCACAGCTTTTAAATGCATGCCGCTCAATTGGTATTGATGGAGTCTGTGTTACAGACCATGATACTTTATCTTCTAAGTATGATATAAATAATTTGAAGTTTGATTTTGATTTATTTGTTGTTGTGGGCATGGAATATACAACAAAACAAGGTGATTTTCTTATATTTGGAGATATAGAAAACATTCCACGAGGAATGAATGCATTAGAACTCTTAAATTTCATAAATAAAATAGATGGTATAGTTATACCAGCCCATCCTTTTAGAAGGAGTAGGCCTGTGGATGTGAATATACTCTCAAACTTTGATATAGTTGAGATACTTAATGGCAGGAATACGAATAGTGAAAATGATATTTGTAAAGAGTGGATTTCAAAAAATGGTAAGAAATTCAAAGGTATTGGGGGAAGTGATGCGCATACAATTAATGAAGTAGGCAATATTGTCACAAGATTTGATAAAAATATATATTCATTAGAAGATTTGATTAGAGAACTCAAGGACAATAGATATTCTGCTTACCAATTATGTTCTATTAAGAGCTTTACATAATGATTTTGTATTACATAAATCTTTATTTACTTTTCGTATAATCTTCTGAGAGAATTATTATTAGTTATCTTTAAAAGTATATATTATGAAAAATAGAGAAATTGCTTTTTTTGATTGTTCTTCTGGTATTAGTGGTGATATGTGCCTTGGGGCACTTTTAGATTTAGGCATATCTGTCCAATCACTTACTAAAGAACTTAAAAGATTATCTTTAGATAATTTTTCTATAAAGGTAAGAAATGTTAATAGGGGTGGGATTAAGGCAAAGAAGGTGAATGTAATAGTAGATTTAAGAAAACAGCAAGATGTTATTTTTGATTGGGATTATATTAGTGACATTATAAATAGGTCAAACTTAAAAGAGCATGTAAAAGAAAGAAGTAAAAGCGTTTTTAGAAGGATATTTGATGCTGAAGCAAAGGTACATGGTAAGAAGATTAATTATATCCATCTTCATGAGATAGGGGCGTTAGATTCGATAGTGGACATTGTTGGCACAATAGTTTGTTTGGATCTGCTTGATATAAAGGAGGTTTATTCTTCGCCTATAAATCTTGGTTGCGGAAATGTTAGTACAGTTCATGGTAATTTCCCTGTGCCAACACCTGCGACGATTGAGATATTAAAAGGGTGCAAGGTTTATTCGAAACGAGTTTCCTGTGAGCTTACAACTCCGACTGGTGCGGCAATAATTAAAGAGATAGCAAGGAATTTTGGAGATATACCATTGATGGTAGTAAAAAGGATAGGTGTTGGAGCTGGTGATAACGATTTCAAAGATTGGCCAAATGTTTTAAGGGTGTTTTTAGGTGAAATTGATGAAGTTTTAGGTGAAGATACTAATGATGTTATCACAGTAATCGAATCGAATATTGATGATATGAATCCTCAGATATATGAGTATATAAATGAAAGATTGTTTAAGGCCGGTGCATTAGATGTTTATTTGACTCAAATTGTGATGAAGAAAGGTAGACCAGGTGTAAAGTTGACCGTACTATCAACTTTAGATTGTAGAGATATACTCATAGATATTATTCTTCATGAGACGACATCATTAGGAGTAAGGTTTTTCGATGTAAAAAGAAGAATTTTAAAAAGGGAGATTAGAAGAATCCATACAGAATTTGGAGAAGTTAGAGTGAAGATGGCGATGTTAGATGATAGAAAGATTAGGGTGACCCCAGAGTACGAAGATTGTAAAAAGTTATCAAAACAATTCAATATACCTTTGATAGAGTTGATGAAAAGGATAACCTGTGTAATAGAGAAAGAATAATAGTTAAAAAGTTATTTTTTCATTAATTTTAGGCCTATTTCTGCAAGTCGTTTACCAAAGGCTTTACATATTTTTGCTTCGTTTTCGTCTATTTCTCTGTTGTTATCGGGATTAGCTATATGTCCTGGACCATAAGGTGAACCACCACCTGAGGTTAAAAATAATTCAGGCACGGAATATGGAACACCTACGATTATAAAGCCGAGATGTAATAAAACTACCATTAATGTTGTTATCGTTGTCTCTTGTCCACCATGAGGTGTGCTTGTTGAGACAAAGATGCCCGCGGGTTTCCCTTCGAAGGTTTTTTGCATCCATAAAGGTCCGAGCTGGTCAATCTGGTTTTTGAGTTGTGCAGACACATTTCCAAATCTTGTTGGTGTACCAAAGGCAAAAGCATCTGCGTTTTTGAAGTCTTCAAGTGTTACTACAGGGATATCTTTTTGCATTTCAGCTCCCTTTTCCATATCTAATCTTGAATTTATTATTGATTCAGGGATAAGTTCAGGGACTTTTCTAACAATAGGTTCAGCACCGCTGATTGAACTAACGCCATCGGCTATAAGTTTTGCCATTTTGTAAACGTTCCCAAATGTGCTATAGTAAACTATTAAAACCTTCATTTTAGACCCCTTTTATTATTTAGAAGAAATTGTAATGAAGATGGAGGAACCATTTCTATATATGTATAGCAGTATATCTGCACCAGGCTTTATCTTTGAAACCACATCATTGTAATCTTTCAGATTCGTTATTTTTTGTCTATTTATCTCTTGTATAATGTCACCTTGCATTAATATTGAGTAAGCAGGGCTACCTTCTTCAATATCTGATACAATAACGCCTTTTATCTTGGTTGGTATATTAAGATTTAAGTACATATCGGGTGTAAGATCCTCGACGATGACACCTTTTAGAAGATTTTCAAATTCGCCCTTTGAGGGTCTTTGCATCTGAGATGGCATTTCTGTAATTATAACTTTTATTGTTTTTTCTTCATTTTCCCTAATTATCTTTATCTTTACTTCTTGGTCGGGTTTTGTGATTGCAACTAAATTTCTTAGTTGTCTTGGTTCTTCAATAGCTTTGCCATCGTATTCAATTATTACATCACCTCTTTGTAGTCCTGCTTTTTCTGCGGGGCTGTTTTCAATAATGTCTCCTATAAGAACCCCTTTATCAGATTTAATATTTAAATTTTTTGCGAGTTCTGGTGTGAGGGCTTGTATCGATACACCGAGCCACCCACGTATAACCTTACCATTTTTTATCAGACTTTCCATAACGGCTTTTGCCATGTTTGATGGAACAGCAAAGCCAATTCCTTGATAACCACCACTTGTACTAAAGATTGCAGTGTTAATCCCAATCAGTTCGCCCCTAACATTAACAAGCGCACCACCAGAATTACCGGGATTAATTGCAGCATCTGTTTGTATAAAGTCTTCATAATCTGCTATCCCAACATTTGCTCTGCCAGTTGCACTGACAATACCCATAGTTACAGTCTGGGTTAACCCATAAGGACTTCCAATTGCAATTACAGTCTCCCCAACACGTAGTTTGTCAGAATCACCAATTTTGATTGTGGGTAAATTTGTAGCTTCTATCTTTATGACGCCAATGTCTGTCATTGCATCTGTTCCAATGATCTTCCCTTTGAATTCTCTTTTATCGTAAAGGGTAACTTTAATCTCTTCTGCTCCTTGTATGACGTGGTTTGCAGTGAGGATGTAGCCGTTTGGATCTATGATTACACCTGAACCGAGACTTGATGTTTTTCTCTCTCTCGGTGCTTTGAACTGATCACCAAAGAATCGTCTGAAAAAAGGGTCATCAAAAAATGGATTAATACCCCCTCTTTCTTTAACAGTTCTTGTTGATGATATATTAACCACGGATGGTTTTACAGCCTCTATAATCTCGGCTGTTGCTTGTCCAATCTTTGTTAGAGAATCGATACTCTCCTGTGATATTGTAGCCTCTTTTGCAGATGTCTCAGTCGGGATATTACAGATTATACATAAGCTAAAGCAGGCTGAAAGTAAAAAGGTAACTAAATGCTCATAAAAACTTCTTTTCTTAATGTCCAATGTGTTGTCCTCCTTCAAATGATCATTAATATTTAATTTTACAATAAGTTAAAGGCTGATATAAAATTGTTTTGTGAAACTAATGCTAAAGTTGTTTTGCCTCATCTATTAACATGATGGGAATACCATCTTTAATCTCATATAATAGTTTACATTGATAACATATGAGACCAGTTTTATCTTCTGAGAGAACTAAATCTTTTTTGCATTTTGGACATACGATAATATCAAGAATCCTTTCATCAAGCATAATTGTTAGTATACCATTTATAAGTTATTGATATACCCTCATCAAGTTCAATTTTATGTTTCCAGCCAAGATTGTTTATCTTTGAAACATCGAGTAATTTTCTTGGGGTCCCGTCCGGTTTTGATGGATCCCATTTTATATCTCCTTTGAAACCAACAATATCTTTTATCTTGCTTGCAAGGTGTTTTATGGTAATATCTTTACCTGTGCCAATATTTACGAATTCACCAATATCATCATAATTAAAATTCTTCATGAGGTAAAGTGATGCATCTGCGACATCGTCAACGTGTAAAAATTCTCTATAGGGGTTACCTGTGCCCCATATCTCAACATATTCTGATGTAATACCATTTTCTTTAAGATAATTATCAATATTATTTTTAAAATCAGGGTTATGTTTAAGAATATCTTTTTCAATCTCAAGATGATTGTTTTCTCTTAATAATTTTGCTAAGTGAAATTTTCTTATTAGTGCGGGAAGAACGTGTGAAGTTTTAAGGTCAAAATTATCATTAGGTCCATATAGGTTTGTTGGCATCACAGAAATAAAGTTTGTTCCATACTGTTCATTGTAAAATCTGCATAATTTAATAGCTGTTATCTTTGCTATTGCATATGGCTCGTTTGTAGGCTCTAATTGTCCTGATAATAGGTATTCTTCTTTTAGTGGTTGTGGTGCATACTTGGGATATATGCATGATGAGCCAAAGTTTAAAAGTTTTCTTACTCCATAAAGATAAGAAGAATGTATTATATGTGATGCAATTTGGATATTAGTATAAATAAATTCTGCTTTGTAAGTATTATTTGCGAGTATTCCCCCAACCTTTGCAGCCGATAGAAATACATATTCTGGCTTATGTTCTTTAAAAAATTCTTCGACCTCCACTTGTCTTGTAAGGTCTAATCTGAAGAAGGTGACAGAATAATCATTGTTAATTTTAGGTTTCTTTTTATAATAATTGGATATTATATTTGTGTATCCGCTTTTATATAATTTTCTTATTAAGGCAGAACCTACCATACCTGTTCCACCCGCAACGAATATTTTTGATTTTTTATCCATAGGTCTTAAGTTATTAACACCTTTCTCTTATCTTCTCGTATAGAGAGAAGTTATGATTTGTGTATTTGAATCCTTTCTGTTGGCAGATTTTTATACCTTCACCAATTGGATTTAAACCGATGAGCTTCATATCATAATCAACCATTATTTTTATCAGTTCATCGAATGTTGTTCTTGGTTGCCAGTTAAGTTTTTGACGCGCCTTTTTAATATCCGCTTGCAATAAATCAACTTCTGTTGGTCTGAAATATTTTTTGTCTATCTCGATTAGGACGTCACCTCTCTTTAGATTAGCATCTATTTTTTGTGATATAGAACGAATGACACCTTTTTCGTTTGTGCCTTTTCCTCGCCATTCTATTTCAATGCCTGCATAATTGAAAGCCTTTGTCACAAATTCTCTGACAGAATGGCTTTCACCTGTACCAATGACATAGTCATCTGGTTTATCTTGCTGAAGAATTAACCACTGGCATTCGACATATTCAGGTGCGAAACCCCAATCCCTTTTAGCCTCAAGATTACCAAGATATAATCTCCTTTGTTTACCAGATATTATATTTGCAATTGCCCTTGTAATCTTTCTTGTTACAAAGGTTTCACCTCTCCTTGGTGATTCATGATTAAAGAGTATCCCATTGCATGCAAATATTTTATATCCTTCTCGATAGTTTACTACCATCCAGTAAGCGTAAACCTTCGCAGCTGCATATGGGCTTCTTGGCTGAAAAGGTGTTTCTTCATTTTGAGGTGCAGGAGCTGAGCCGAACATCTCTGAAGATGATGCCTGATAAAATTTGGTTTTGATTCCACTTCTTCTAATAGACTCGAGTAATCTTGTTGTTCCAAGTGCGGTTATGTCGCCTGTATATTCAGGCATATCGAAACTTACTTTTACATGACTCTGAGCCCCAAGGTGATATATTTCGTCTGGTTTAATGTTATATACAAGGTTTGCGAGTTGACCAGAGTCTGAAAGATCCCCATAATGTAGAAAGAGGCGCGCTCCTTTTTCATGTGGATCCATATATATATGGTCTATCCTTCCTGTGTTGAAGGTGCTCGCCCTCCTTATTAAACCGTGGACTTCATAGCCTTTTGAGAGAAGAAGTTCTGAAAGATAAGAACCATCCTGTCCTGTAATTCCTGTAATTAATGCCCTTTTCATAAATTTTCTTACCCCTCTTATGCTTTAATTATTTTATTACTTTTTATACCTTTTGTTGCATTTCTTGTATCTATAACCAATGTGCTATTTTCAACAATCCATTTATAATCCAGACTTGAATGGTCTGTAATAATGACAACACAATCATAATTTTTGATATTTTTTTCGTTTAATGATATGCTCCTCATTGTAAGATTTGGGTAATGTCTTAACCCTGAAAATGATTTAACATAAGGATCGTGGTATTCCACGAGAGCATTATTATTTTTTAGAATATTAATTATTTTTATACCAGGAGATTCTCTTATATCATCAGTGTCTTTTTTGTAGGCAACTCCAAGAACGAGTATTCTTGAACCGTTAAGACATTTTCTATGCTTATTGAGACCATCACAAATCTTGGATATGACATAATCAGGCATATTTGTATTTATTTCTCCAGCCAATTCAATGAAACGGGTCTCAAAATCATATTCCTTTGCTTTCCATGAAAGATAATATGGATCAATGGGTATGCAATGGCCTCCAAGACCAGGTCCGGGATAAAATGGCATAAATCCAAAAGGCTTTGTTGATGATGCATCTATGACTTCCCATATATCAATTCCCATTTTATGAGAAAGTACCTTTAGTTCGTTAACAAGTGCAATATTCACTGCACGAAAGATATTTTCGAGGAGTTTGGTAAATTCAGCGATTTCAACAGAAGAAACTGTGACTATTTTATCTATTATATGTGAATATAGGGCTTGACCTAATTTTGTGCATTTGTTAGTTATTCCACCGACAACTTTGGGAATATTTTTTGTGTTATAAACTGGGTTACCAGGGTCTTCTCTTTCTGGAGAATATATAAGGTAAAAGTCTCTCCCAACTTTCAAACCTTTCTTCTCAAATTTTGGCAATAGTATTTCCCTTGTTGTGCCTGGATAAGTTGTACTTTCAAGGGATATAGCCTGGTTTTTTCTTAAACAAGTTGCTATATGATTGGATGTGTTTTCGATATAGCTTAGATCAGGCTCTCTATTCTTTTTTAAAGGTGTTGGTACACAGATTATTATACAATCGACTTCTTTCAACTTTGAGTAATCTGTGGTTGCAGTTAGTAACCCTTTTGAGATTGCATCTTTAACTTTCTCCGAGGGAACGTATTTTATATAACTACGCCCATTATTGAGGAATTTTACCTTTTTACAATCTATATCAAATCCTATGACATTGAATCCTACCTCACAGAAACGTATTAATAGTGGTAAGCCTACGTAACCAAGACCAATAATCCCAATTTTGGCTTCTTTATTTTTAATCTTTTCTAAAAGGTTCATATGGTTTAAATTTGTTATATTATTCTGTACTTCTTCCATAAATATCGTCAAATCTTACGATATCATCTTCGTTAAGGTATTCGCCATTTTGGACCTCTATAATTTCAAGTGGAATCTTTCCTGGATTTTCAAGTCTATGGAGTGTTGATTTAGGTACATATGCAGACTCATTTTCGTGTATGAAAAGTTCTTTGTTCCCTATTGTAACCTTGGCAGAGCCTTTAACGACGACCCAGTGTTCTGATCTGTGATGATGCATTTGAAGACTTAGCCTCTGGCCTGGATTTACTACAATCCTTTTTATTTTATATCTTTCTCCTTCTTCTAAAACTGTATAGCTTCCCCAAGGTCTGTATGTAGTGACATGTTCAATAGCTTCTTTTCTGTTCTGATTGTTCAATTCTTTAACTATATCTTTAACTTTTTGCGCTTCTCCACGTCTTGAGACGAGAAGTGCATCTTCAGTATCTATAATCAAACAATCTTCAAGGCCTATTGTTGATACGAGCCTTTTATTACTGAAGATAAGCGAATCTCTTGTATTGATTGTGATTATGTCTCCAAGCTTTATGTTTCCCATCTCATCCTTCTCTGCATACTCATAGAGAGAGTCCCATGAACCTATGTCATTCCAGTATAAATCCATTGGTAGCACGACAATCTTTTCTGATTTTTCAGCAACGGCATAGTCGATTGATATTTCTGGCATCTCATGGAAGTTTGTTAATATATCTATAAGATTCATATCAAGCATTCCCATAATTTGTGGCATATGTTTTCTGAATTCGGATAGCATTGTTTTGATAGAGAATGCAAAGATTCCAGAATTCCAGTAATATTCTCCACTTTTAACATAGAGCTTTGCGGTTTCTAAATCCGGTTTTTCAGTGAATTTGTCTACTGTATAGATGTAATCGTCCAACTTTTGACCTAATTTTATGTATCCATAGCCTGTCTCAGGTCTTGTTGGAATTATTCCAAATGTTACAATATTACCTTTATCTGCGGAACTTTTAGCAGCTTTTATGTATTCTATAAATTTTTCTGCTGGCTTTATTATGTGGTCTGATGGAAATACAAAGATAACTTCGTTTTCGTTAGATTTTAATTTCTCTAAACAGAATTTAATTCCAAGTGCTATAGCTGGTGCAGTATTCCTTGAGGTGGGTTCGAGTATCATGTTCGTAATGTGAGGTACTTTTTTTGTATCACATAGTGTATTAATATCCGATATTACATGAAATTTGTATTCGTTATTAGTCATGACTATTATGTTAGAAGGAGTAAATATCTCGAGTAATCTGTCTATAGTCTGTTGTAATAGTGAATTATTGCTATTTAATTTTAAAAATTGTTTAGGATAATTTTGCCGACTAAATGGCCACAATCTTGTACCAGAACCTCCTGCAAGGACTAATGCAATCATGTTGTCTCCTTTAAAATATGTTTATAAATGAATATCTTTCATGAAATTTTTTATCTGATTTTCGAAAAAGGCTTTATATTCCTCTAATGATTTCTCATCTTTAGCTTCAAATCTTAATACAATAACTGGTTGAGTATTACTTGACCTTACAAGTCCCCATCCGTTTTCGAATACTACTCTAATACCATCGATGTCGTTTATTGATTTAATCTTTATTGGACTGTTACTGGATAATGAATAATTTTTAAAAAGATTTACGAGTTTTTCAACTACGATCTTCTTTTTTTCTTCAGGGCATTCGAGTCTTATTTCTGGTGTATAATACATCTTTGGTACATCAGAAATTAAATCTTTAATATTTAATCCTTTAAGTTTCATTATTTCGATCAGACGTATTGTTGTATATATAGCATCATCATATCCGAAATAATTGTCAGCAATAAATATATGTCCACTGAATTCTCCTGCAAGGACTGCTTTTTCTTTATTCATCTTGTCTTTTATTAATGAATGACCTGTTTTCCACATTATGGGTTTACCGCCATTTTTTTCAATATCTTCAAACATTAATTGAGAACATTTAACATCTCCTATTATCACTGAGCCAGGTCTTCTTTTAAGAATTTCTCTGGAGAGTATTATCATAATCTGATCTCCCCAGATTATCCTGCCCGTATTATCAACTATACCAATCCTATCGGCGTCCCCGTCGTAACCCACACCAATATCGGCATTTGCCTCTATCGTTGTTTTAATCAGGTCTTTTATGTATTCAATAACTGTTGGGTCAGGGTGGTGATTAGGGAATCTGCCATCAGGCTCTTGATACAGAGATATTACGTCGCAACCGATTGATTCTAACAAAGAAGGTGCTACTAATCCTGCTGTACCATTTCCAGAATCTAAGACAACTTTGAATCTTTTATATTTGTAATCTGAAAGATATGAAAATCTTTCCAAAATGAAATCTTTATAAGCTTTGATTATGTTATATGATGTAATTGTCCCTTCTTTGTCTGATTTTAAAAAATTTTTTGTATTTATGATGTCTTTTATCTTTTGAATATCATCTCCAAATATAGTTTCTTTGCCTATGCTTAATTTGAAACCGTTGTATTCAGGAGGATTGTGGCTTCCTGTAACCATAATGCCACCGTCAATATTTAAATGGTGCAAAGAAAAGTATTGTAAAGGCGTTGGGCAAAGACCAATATTTATTACATTTATACCTGTTGAGATGATTCCATTCGTGAGGCTATTAGAAAGGGTTTCTGAACTTATCCTACCATCTCTTCCAACACTAACAGTCTTTGCATTTGGGTTTTTAGTTTTTAATAATGTCCCATAGGCTTTGCCAATTGAGTATGCAATATCAACATCTAAATTTACGTCAATAATTCCTCTTATATCATATTCTCGAAATATCCTATCGTCCATAAACCTTTCCCCAATATTTTTTTAGATGTTTGACTTTTTCTTTTACCCATCTAATGTTTTCTAAGTACCAGTTTACTGTTTTTCTAATGCCTGTAGAAAAGTTAACATTTTTTTGCCAGCCTATTTGTTTTTTAATTTTCTTAGAATTTAGGGAATATCTGAAGTCATGACCAGGTCTGTCCTTAACAAATTCTATTATATCATCAGTTATATTTAAGATTCTAAGGATTTCTTTAACTACATCAATATTCTTCTTTTCTTCACCACTTCCAACATTATAGATTTCGCCATCAATTCCATTTTCCATTATTTTGATAACCGCGTCTGCGCAATCAGATACATAAAGCCACTCTCTAACGTTTTCGCCCCTTGCGTAGACAGGTACCTTCTCGTTGTTTAAAGCCTTTAAGATTACTACTGGTATAAGTTTTTCTGGATATTGCCATGGCCCATAATTATTGGATGGTCTGACTGTTATAACTGGTAGTCCATATGTTCTGTAATAAGCTCGGCCAAGCATGTCAGAAGCTGCCTTACTGACAGAGTATGGTGAGTTAGGATTTAAAGGGGACGTTTCATCAAACTTACCATCTTTACCAAGCTCACCATATACCTCATCTGTTGAGATGTTAATGAATCTTTCAATTTTATATGTTTTTGACATTTCTAATAAAACTTTTGTACCTATTATATTTGTGTCGAGAAATGGGGTTGAATTAAGAATACTCCTGTCTACGTGGCTTTCTGCTGCCCAATGAACAACAATGTTCGGTCTTTCTTTTTTGAAAATAGATTTAACGGAATTTTCATCCCTTATATCAGCATTATAAAAACTGATGTCGTTGAGTACTTCCTTTATTCTCGAGATATCACCAGCATAAGTAAGGCTATCTAATACTATAATTTTGTATTTTCTTAATACGATTTGTCTGACAAATTCGCTTCCAATAAACCCAGCTCCACCTGTAACGAGAATTCTCATGTATTTTTTTCTCTTTGTATCTTGTTATGGACTTTTTCTATATATCTGTCTACCCCTAATCTCCAATCTGGGATTGTGATATTTAATAGGTTAGATAGTTTATTATTTGACATGGCAGAAAAATATGGTCTTTTTGCAGGAGTTTTAAAATAGTCTGATTTTACAGGTAAGATTAAATTTTCGAGATAAAGTTTTTCTATAAAATAGCGTGCGACTTCATATCTTGTTGCATAACCACTGTTTGTAAGATGGTACAGGCCTCTTAACCCTTTATTAATAGCGAATAATGTTACACTTGCGATGTCTTCTGTATAGGTTGGTACTGAAATTTGGTCACATACAATTTTTAAGATTTTGTTGTTTTTAGACCACTCATATAATTTATGTAAAAAATTCTTATTGCCTTCACCAAAAACCCAACTAAGTCTGAATATTATGTATTCATCAGTAGTTTCACTTAAAAATCTTTCGCCGGCTAATTTAGATATTCCATATTTGTTAATAGGATTTGCTAAGTCATCTTCTGTGTAAAAATCACCTTTTTCACCATCGAAGACGTAATCAGTACTGTAATGGATTAAGAGTATGTTTTTATTTTTACAAACTTGTGCAAGATTTTTTACTCCAATAGCGTTTACTTTATATGCTTCTTCAAAATCTGATTCTGCCTTGTCAACGTAGTTATAAGAGGCACAATTTAACACAATGTCTGGAGAATATTCTGTTATTTCCCTTTCTACTGTTTCGAGATTTGTTATATCAAGTCTGTCTTTGTCTAATGCGATAAAGGAATGTTTAAATATGTTCAGCGTTTTTTGGAATTCTCTTGCAAGTTGTCCTTTCGCACCAGTTATTAAAAATTTCATAATTTGTTTTTATCAAAAATTATTATCAGCCTCGTTTAGTCTTGGATTTTTCATATCTTTAGAGGATATTATTGGGTTCGTTATTGGCCATTTTATATTTATGTCAGGGTCATTCCATATAATACCTCTATCATTTTCTGGTGAGTATTCTTCTGTACATTTGTATAGTACATCTGCTGTATCGCTTAAGACAACGAAACCATGTGCAAAGCCAGTTGGTATATAAAGTATTATGTTATTATCTTCTGATAGTTCTGTGCCAAACCACTTACCATAAGTGTTTGAATTTTTTCTTATGTCAACTGCTACATCGTATATCTTACCCTTTATGCATTTTACAAGTTTTCCTTGTGCGTATGGATTTTTTTGGTAGTGTAGCCCCCTTAAGACTCCGTATGTGGAACGAGAATAATTATCTTGAACAAAGTATTCGTCTATTCCAAAACTTGTAAAGTCTGAGTATTTGTAGAATTCTAAGAAAAAGCCTCTTTCATCTTTAAATATATCTGGGATAATTATTAATATGTCAGGTATATTAGCTCTTTTTACTTTAAATGGCATATTATTCTATAATTCTCATTAAGTATTTTCCATATTCGTTATTATTAAGATTTTGAGCAAGTTTAATCAACTGCTCATCTGTAATATAACCGAGTTTATACGCTATCTCTTCGACACACGCAATTTTTAAGCCTTGTCTTTTTTCTATGGTTGCTATAAATTCTCCTGCTTCGAGTAGGCTTTCATGAGTTCCTGTATCGAGCCAGGCATAACCTCTACCCATTAATTCGACTCTTAAATTGCCTTTTTTAAGGTATTCTTTATTTACATCTGTTATTTCAAGTTCGCCTCTTTTGGATGGTTTAAGGTTTTTAGATATATCTATTACATCATTATCGTAAAAGTATAGGCCAGTTACCGCATAGTGTGACTTTGGATTTTCAGGTTTTTCTTCAAGAGAGATGACTTTTCCAGTTTTGTCAAATTCTACAACGCCATAACGTCTTGGGTCCTTCACATAATACCCGAAAATTATTGCACCACCCTTGCTATTAATATCGTCTACCGCTTTTTTTAACATTTGTGTTAGACCGTGCCCGTAAAATATATTATCGCCAAGAATAAGACATACATTATCTTTCCCAATAAACTTTTCACCTATTATGAATGCTTCTGCTATTCCTCCAGGGTGTGGTTGTTTTTTATATGAAAAATTTAAGCCTAACTGAGATCCATCCCCGAAAATGTTTCTGAATCGAGATATATCTTGAGGTGTTGATATTATGAGTATATCTCTAATACCGGATAGCATTAGAATAGAGAGGGGATAATAAATCATGGGTTTGTCATAAATGGGTAAGAGTTGTTTACAAACTCCTAATGTAATAGGGAATAGTCTTGTTCCTATGCCACCCGCAAGTATTATACCCTTCAAATTAATCCTCCTTTAAACTTATTTCTTGGTCGGCTAAAGTTATATAACGATTATCAATCTCGACTTTGTAGTTGATTGTCTCAAGCAATATTATGACCCTTTCAGAGCTTTTTAATTCTCTTTCAAATATACCATAAAAATCCTTTAACGGTCCTTCCCTAATATAGACCTTTTCTCCTCTTTTAAACTTAGGGGGTTTTATAGTTACTGTATTGTCTGCATCCATGTTACTTTTTAATATATTGATGATATTTTCATTAATTTCTTTTGGGTTTTCCTTACCAACAATATATCTGACACCTCTGGTATAAGCAATAATATGTGCATGTTTTTCTTTATTGAAGTTTGCAAATATATAACAAGGAAACAATGGTTCTATTACATCAGTGAGCTTGTTTCTTTTAAATTTTTTTGTTTTTAGCTTTGGATTTAATATCTCAATATTAAGGTTTTTTAATAGAAAACTAACGGAGTCTTCTTTTTTGGGTTTTGTATATACAACATACCACATTATATTTATTATATAAAAATTATTTTTTGATTAACATTTATTATTTTAGAAATAATCTAATTATAATGAAAATTATTTAAAGGTCTGGTATTTGATATAGATAATAGTATGTTTATTAAATTATATATAATATGAATAAACGTTCATTTAGTATTGAAAATAGGAAGATATTTTTAAATGATGACTTAAAATATCTTTCCCAAAACTTTATGTTTAAATAGGTTTGGAGATATTTTCAAAGATGGTGTATTCTTTGTTGTTATAAAAATCCTTGAAAGAAGGATGTTTTTGTATTCAATAAATAATGAAAAAGAGAATAGATTTATGTTATAAAATCACATTTTAATGAAATCGATGCAAAGGGAATGTAATTTATATTTAAGCCTATGAAGAAGATATTATTAGTGTCCGATGATATAAAAAGCTTTTCTCAAGTATTCAAGTCTGTTAATATACCCGGACCTTACGACCAGAAAAATATAAATATCGGAACAGACATTGTTAATCCATTAAAATATGACATAGCGTTTATAGATTTAGATGTTGATAAATGGGAGAGGAAAATTATCGAATTAAGAAGTAGGATGCCTGTTATAGCTTTTTCAGAACCGAATATTAGAAAAGCTGTCGAGGCGATGAAGTTGGGTGCATCAGAGTACTTGGAAAAACCACTTGAACCAGAAGTATTGGGTGAAGTTCTTTTAAAGTATAAGAAAAGGATATTAGATAAAGAGTTTGGGTTCGGTGAGACGATAGGCATTAGTTCTGTTATGCAAGAAGTTTATGGGATTATAAAAAAGGCGGCTGCAAGTGAGAGTAATGTTTTGATAACTGGTGAGAGTGGTACGGGGAAAGAACTTGTGGCAAGAGCAATTCATAAGTGGAGTCCAAGAAGTGGAAAATCATTTATTACGATAAATTGTAGTGCAATCCCTGATACTCTTCTTGAGTCCGAACTCTTTGGTTTTGAAAAAGGGGCATTCACTGGAGCAAATTATACAAAAAAAGGTTTGATAGAACTTGCAGACGGTGGGACTGTTTTTTTCGATGAGATAGGAGATGTCTCAGCTTTATTTCAAGTAAAAATATTAAGACTTATTCAGGAAGGGGAGATAATGAGGATAGGCGGAAAATATCCCTTTAAAGTTGATATTAGAATTATAGTAGCAACAAATAAGGATTTAGTAACTTTATGTAAGAAAGGCTTATTTAGAGAGGATTTATTTTATAGGTTGAATGTAATCAACATTAACTTGCCCCCTTTAAGAAATAGATTGGAGGATATACCTTATCTTGTGGAGCATTTTATTAAGAAACATGCTTACAAAAGAAGAGACATGTTGGTGAAAGGTATATCTGAAGAGGCATTAGATATTCTAAAAACTTATGTTTATCCTGGTAATATAAGAGAGCTTGAGAATATTGTAGAAAGAGCTATCTCGTTTGCTAATGGTCCAGAGATATTACCTTCAGATTTACCTGATTATATTTTAAAGATTCCTACACAGAAATTTATGAAGACTTTAAAACTGAAGGAGGCTTTAGCTGATGTTGAAAAAGAACTTATATGGAATGCCTTGCAGAAATCAGGTGGTAATATTACGCGGGCTGCTAAAGAGCTTGGAATTCACAGACAGCAGCTTCAAAGAAAACTAAGAAAATTAAAATGAGGGTAAAATTATGATGATACCATTTTTTTTAATAGCTAAGACAATTTCTGATGCATGGTTTCAGTTGATATATAATTTGTTTGATAAGGCATATGTACAGAATATACAAAAGGGTTCTTTTGAGAAAGAACAATACAGACTTCAATATCCAGGTATCGCTGTATATATTGAACATCCATATTGTGATATGATTCCGGTGATACCACCAGGCTTGTCGATACCTGCTCCTACCACCATGGAATATATTGAAGATTACTTTGTTAATTATCTAATGAATCCAGAACTTTCTGAAAATGAGACGTATACATATGCGAGCAGGATTCAATATCCTATGCCAAAAGGGGGAACGCAGATTGAACGTGTTATAAGTATTTTAAAAGAGACACCTCTTACAAACCAGGCGGTGATAGAAATAGGAACTCCTGAGGATTTAGATGTATGTCTTGGAAAAGATGGGAAACTTGATCCACCATGCTTGAGATTATTAGATTTTAAGGTTATCCCGGTTAAAGATGATTTATTTCTTACTGTATCTGCATACTTTAGATCATGGGATATCTGGGCTGGTTTTCCTACTAATCTCGGAGGTATAGAGCTTTTAAAACAATATATTGCTTCTGAGACCAATTTGAAAAACGGTCCAATTTATGCGTATAGTGCAGGTGCTCATATATATGGCTATCAAGAGGAGATTGCAAGGATAAGGACATTTAAAGGTAGTAAAAGTAATATCTCTATTTAATAATATCTACTAATTAATAATATCTACTAAGTTGATTTTTCTGAATTAATCGGTAGAGTAACGGTAAAGGTTGTTCCAGTACCTATCTCACTTTTTACACTTATAGAACCTTTATGGTCTTGTATGATTTTTAGAGCAAAGGTCAAGCCGAGGCCTGGTCCATAAACCTTAGAAGTTACAAGTGGGTCAAAAATGGTTTTAACCTTTTCTTCGGGTATCCCTTTGCCAGTGTCTGATATACTAATTTCTATATTATTGTCATTCAGAGATGTTCTAATTGTTAAAATCCTTGGTTCTTTTTCCATTGCTTCTATAGCATTCTTTATAAGATTACAAAAAGCCCTCTTTAAAAGCTTCTTGTCTGCTGTTATTAAAGGTAAATTACTTGATAGATTTGTTACAACCTGAATATTTTTGTTAGATAGATCTTGTTCGAATACTTTTAAAGAATCATTTATGACTTCGTTGACATCTATAGGTTGTTTCATGGATATAGATAAAGATTTTAGGTCTATTAATTGTTTGATCATATTTTCAAGTAGCGCAACATCTTCTAATATTATCTCCATGTATTTTTTGTTTGGGTCTCCGTCTGGTAAACGATTGTATACCTTTCTCGCAAATCCGCCTATCGATGTGAGTGGATTTCTTATTTCGTGGGCTACCTGATCCATCATCTGTTCAAGTGCACCAGTCTTCTCCTCTTCCACCTTCTTTTCATGTACTTCTTTTATTTTTAATAGAGATTTAATCCTTGCGGAAAGCTCTTTATAATCAAAGGGTTTTGGAAGATAATCGTCGGCTCCAATCTCAAGACCTTTTACTTTGCATTCGATCTCACCTTTTGCTGTTAACATTATTATTGGAATATATTTTGTTTTTTCATCGGATTTGAGACGTTGACATACCTCATAACCATCAATCTTTGGCATCATAACATCCAATACAATTAAGTCTGGATTATATTCTGGAACTTTATTTAAAGCCTCCTCCCCATTATATGCTTCTTCCGTATCATATCCTTCTGCTTGAAATCTCTTTTTTAAAAGCTCAACTATATCAACAGCGTCGTCAACTATCAATATCTTATTCTTTCTCACTATCTAAGATGCTCTCCCACTTTCCTTTCAGATATTCTCTAACTTGTTCAGGAAATTCGCGAACATTGATGGGTTTTGATATGTAACCTTCAAAACCTGCCGATATAAATTTCTCTCTATCACCTTTCATTGCATGGGCTGTTAATGCAACTATTGGGATATCTTGAAATTCATCAAGGCACTTTAAGCGTTTTGTGACTTCGTAACCGTCGAGTTTTGGAATAGATATATCGAGTAAGATCAAATGGGGTTTTTCCTTAATAGCCTTTTCTATTGCTTCTTCACCATCTATTGCTTCGATCAGTTCATAACCTTTATTTTTAAGAATTTTTACAACGAGTTCACGGCTGTCTTCGTTGTCTTCAACTATGAGTATTTTTCTTCGAGTGGTTTTTTTAATTTCTTCCATTTGTATTCAGCCAAAATTTATGTTTTATTGAGTCTTTGTATAGTTGTTTTTAATTCTACCATAAGATCATCTTTTGAAAGTATACCTTTATTTAATATACCCTGTATCCTGCCATTTAATTCATCTATCTCTTTTTCAGTAAGGTCTTTTTGTGTAACAATTATAACGGGAATGTCTTTTAAATCATGGTTCTTCTTCATGTATTCTATAACATCAAATCCGATTTCAGATGCAAGAGGATTCATAACGATTAGGTCAGGTCTAAATCCCTTAATAGATTCGATGGCATCTATACTATTATATGCAGTATTTACCTGATAGTCTGCTTCTTTAAGTACATTCCCTATCATCCTAACAGTGTCTGGTTCATTATCGATAATAAGAACCCTTTTGATACGCTTCATCTTTTCAAGAATCTTTAACTTTCTCAGTAAGACTTCTTTATCAACGGGTTTTACAAGATACTCTGCTGCACCAAGACTGAAGCCCAATCTCTTATCATCTACAATTGACAATACAATTACTGGTATATCTTGAGTCTCAGGTGTGTTTTTTAGTTCTCTTAGAACCTGCCAGCCATCTTTTTTTGGCATCATTATATCAAGGGTTATTGCTATAGGTTTTATCTCCTTTGCTTTTTCAACTGCTTTCTCACTGTCCATGATGCCTATTACCCTGTATGAATTTCCGAGGTGTTTTTGTATGATCTCGACCGCTTCAGGATTGTCATCTATAGATAAGATGGTTTTCTTACCTTCTATATCCAATTGTTTTGTTTCTCCTTCTTTAAAAATATGTTCTTCTTCGGGACAAAGTATAATATTTTTAATTAGTGGGCATCCTTTACAAAAATCAACCTTTTCAGGATATGAAGCTATTTTCATACCAGAACAATGGGTACCCAGTATTAACCAACATCTATTATCATTGCTTCCAAAAGCAGGGCAACTTGGCTGTCCACATTTAACATATTCCCAACACCTAATAGGTCTGCCAGCACATTCGGGCTGTTTCATAAAAGTGTCAACGGGTTTACCGAAATATTCAGCGAGGCCTTCAGCTATTCTCTGATCTATAAAAGGTTCGCCAACCCTTTCTATAATTTCTCTATTAATAGGTAAGGTGAAGCAAAATTTACTACCTTCTCCATATTTACTCGTTACCCATATCATACCTTTATGAAGTGATACAAGGCCTCTTGCAATACTTAAGCCAAGCCCTGTCCCTTCATATTGTCTTACAGTTGTAAGGTCTGCTTGTACAAATTTATCAAATATTTTTGTAATGTCTTCTTCCTTTATACCTATACCTGTATCTTCTACACATATTTCAAGAAATAAAGGATTTTCTCCAGGCTTTATTCCTTTATCTGATAATTTTGCGCTAATTGTTATGCCACCTTTGTGGGTAAATTTAACAGCATTGGACAGGAGATTAATCATAATCTGTTTAACCTTATCTTCATCTCCGTAAACAAAAGGTAGGTTATCTGGGATGTTGATTGTTAAAGTTAAGTTTTTCTGCCTTAAGAGTGGCTCAAATGTTGGTAGGACACTTTCTATAAGCCATTTGATATCAAGCTCTTTGATTACTAATTTCATCTTGCCAGATTCAATCTTTGATATATCAAGGACATCATTAATTAGCTGTAAAAGGTGTCTTGCATTAGAGGCTATTTTTTTGAGGCTTTTCTCCTGTTCTTCGTTAATTGGTCCATCAACCCCATCCAATAATAAGTCAGTATAACCAATTATTGAATTCATAGGTGTTCGCAATTCGTGAGACATATTGGCAAGGAATGTTGATTTTAACTTATCAAGCTCCCTTAATTCTCTATTTGCATTTTCGAGAAGGTTTAAGAGACGTGTTCTCTCTTCTAAGAGATAAGTTTTTCTGTTTATTTCTTCTTCTAATTTTTTACTGAATGCAGATACCTTCTGGACCATATAGTTAAAGGTATTGCTCAAAAGCCCAATCTCATCTTCGGTTTTTACTTCAGAGACAACATTCATATCACCCTCTGCAAATCTTTTAGCCTTTTCTGCAAGGTGTTCAATAGGTCTTCTTACAAGTCTATTAATAATCAGATATATCAAAATCATTGCAAAGGCAAGACCAAATGTTGTAATAATTAAAGTTCTGTTCCTTTGAGCAGTAACTGTATTATAGACTTTTTCGGCACCCACCTTTATTATCATGCTTCCTATGACCTTTCTTGTAGAACCGTGGCAGTGAAAACAGTCTGGATGATTCAATATTGGATATATAGTGACAAGGTATCTTTTACCATTAAAAGTGTCTTCAAAAGATTCTGTTGGCTCTTTACCTGTTTTCAAAACACTGTCTACTTTGTTGAGGATTTCTTTACTACTTATAAAGTTAGAGATCTTCTTCATAACATTTTTCTCTTCTGTTGAATAAATAACGTCTTGATTGAAGTCGCAAATATGTACATCAATGTCTCGTGTCCTTTCTTTTATATCGTATAAATGTCTTTTAACTCCTTCCTTATCCCCAACCCACATAGGTGATTTAATGCCAGCGTATGTTGAGGCTGCGAGTTCTTTAGCGAGCATAGTCATTAGTTCGACACGGTCTTTTGTTCCAAAATATATCCTTATGTAGATCTCATTTAACATTATTAGTACGATTATTATGACTATTATGATGTTAATCTTATTAGCAAGTGATTTTTTAATAAAGTCAACCATCTTTTTAATGTGCTCCACCATGGATTAGTGGCCTATATCTAAATGCCTTAATCCTTTCTGAAGTATGGCAAACATCACAGTCTGTCATTGATAATTTTCTTTTAATATCATGCTTCGATTTTGTTTTAACATGTAGTGCACCTGGACCATGGCATACCTCACAACCTGCATTTTTTAAGTGCGGTGTTTTTTCTGGTGAGATAAAACCTCCGGGTTTACCATAACCTGTTGTGTGGCAAGAATAACATGTTTTTAATTCCTTTTCTGATAAGCCTTTCTTTGCTCTTTCAATGCTTTTAAAAGAAGTGGCTTTTTTGGCATAAGTAGTAAAATTATTATATTCATTTAAGTGACAATCTTTACACCTTTCTGAGCCTACGTAGTAATTTGTAATAGAAAAAGAGGCACTATTAATATAAAATAATATTATGAATATAGATATTATTAATATAAAATTTCTGCAGTACATATAAGTATTTTCTCTTATTTTTATAAAATTTACAACTAAATAGAAGGTTAAATAGGGTGAAATGGCGTTTGTTATAGCACTTGCAGGTAAGGGTGGAACTGGAAAGACTACTATCTCGGGTATCTTGATTAGGTATCTTATCGAAAGAGGTTTAAAACCTGTGCTCGCTGTGGATGCTGACCCCAATAGTTGTTTGAATGAGGTTCTTGGGGTAAATGTGCATACAACTGTGGGAAGATTGAGAGAAGAATCATTATCTGTTGTAAGAGGTGGTTATGAGAGGCCTGGTGGTATGTCGATTGAAGAGTTATTTGATTATAAGATACAACAATCTATAATTGAGTCCAATGGTTTTGATCTCTTAGTCATGGGTAGGCCAGAAGGACCTGGCTGTTATTGTGCTGCTAATAATATCATTAGAAAATATACGGATAAGCTCTCTTTACAATACCCATTTGTTGTAATAGATAATGAAGCAGGTCTTGAACATTTAAGTAGAAGAACCACTAATAAAGTAGATATTTTAATTATTGTAAGTGATTCTACAATTAAAGGTCTCAAGACTGTAAAAAGGATAAGGGAACTTATTAATGAATTAGAGCTTGATATAAAAGAACAGATAATTTTGATAAATAGATTTAAAGATATGAAGGATGTGGATAAGGTAACTTACATATCAGATTTTCATATATATGGTTTTATACCTGATGATGAGATATTATTAAAAAATGATATAGATGGAAAGAGTATATTTATGTTGAATAGAGAATCTCCTGCGATTAAAGTTGCATACGAAATCTTTGAATCTATCTTTAGAGATAAAAAATTAAAATAATTTTATGGACAATGTTTAATTAAAGTTCTTATAATAAAAAAATGTTTAAATAACATTATCTAATTTAAATGAAAAGGAGATCCTATGAAGAAAATAATCTTATTTTTTGTAGCCTTTCTGATTATGTCGGGTATATCATTTAGTGAAGAAAACAAAGTTTTGAAGGATAAAAAGGATAGGACGAGTTATAGTATTGGGATAAATATTGGAACGACTTTAAAAAAACAATCAATCGATGTTGATCCAGATATTGTTTTGATGGGGATAAAAGATGCATTAAGTGAGAAGACGCCGTTAATGGATGAAAAGGAAGTTAATGAGGCTTTAATGAGTTTGCAGAAGGAGATAAATGATAAGCAGCAAGCAAGGTTAAAAGAGATTGGAGAAAAAAACAAAAAAGAAGGTATGAAGTTTCTAGAAGAAAATAAAAAGAAAGAAGGAGTTGTAACACTTCCAAGTGGTTTACAATATAGGGTTATAAAAGAGGGGGAAGGAGAGTCACCTCAGCTTACTGATACTGTAACGATACATTATACTGGTAAGTTGATAAATGGCACCGAATTCGATAGTTCTTACAAACGTGGTCAACCAGCAACATTCAGGGTAAATGGAGTTATAAAAGGACTTGCGGAGGCCTTGCAACTTATGAAACCAGGTTCGAAGTGGGAGGTATTTATTCCGGATAATCTCGCTTATGAGGATCGGAATATAGGTATGATCGAGCCTAATTCAACATTGATATTTGAGGTTGAGTTAGTGTCTTTTGAGAAGGTTCAAAAATTTCATACTGATAAGATGGACCTTTCACATCCACAGATTAATAAATGATTAGGTTGATCTTTTGGTTTTTGAGAATCAATCTTTGTTTATTTTTTTCCCAGGTTTTTATCTTTTGTGGCCTTGCACATGCATTTCCTGATAGGAACGTTAATTGTTTTAAATGTCACAGTTTAAATAAGGTAGAGGCGTCAGAGATTCTGAGGAAAATAAATCCTGAAATTAGAGTAATAAGTATTAAGAGAAAGACGATTGGGTATTTTTGGGAAGTTGGAATTGAATTAAATGGGAAAAAGGGGATTATTTACATTGATTTGCCAAAGAGGCGTCTTATTTCAGGGAATGTTATAGAGATAAGTTCAAAAAAGAATTTAACAGATGAGAGTCTTTCAGAGATTAACAAGGTTGATGTTTCAAAAATACCATTGGGTGATGCATTGATGCTTGGTAATAGGAATGCAAAATATAAGGTTATTGTTTTTGATGATCCTGAATGACCGTTTTGCGCTAAACTTCATCAGGAGATGAAGAAGATAGTAAATGAGGATAAAAATATTGCATTTTACATAAAGCTATATCCTTTAAAAAGTCATGCCAATTCTTATAATAAAGCTGTAACAATTGCTTGTAAAAAGTCTATTAAATTACTTGAAGATTCTTTTGAAAATAAACAATTTGAATTAGTGAAATGTAATACAAAGGTTATTGATGAGAATGTTAAGCTTGCTGAAAAGATTGGTATATCCGGAACCCCTACTATAGTAATGCCTGATGGAAGATTAGTAGTTGGCTATCGTGATGCAACCTCTTTAAAAAATTTAATATACAAAAAATAGGTTAATTGATGAAAGATTGGATAATTGTTCTGATAATAGTTGTAATCTGGTTGGTTTTACAATTTGTGATATTTCCTAAGATTGGTGTTCCAACTTGAAGTATTAATAAAAAGGATTCAGAGAATCCTAAAAGGAAGTGTTGAAGAAGGGTCTAATAGTACTCTTTATATTTTCTTTTCTATTTGCTTCTTGTGAAAAGAAACCAGATATTAAATATCCTAATAGCATTACTGTTGGCTCGCTCGCTGATGCTAAGAGATTATTACCCATTTTTGCTTCTGATAGTGCGTCTGCAGATGTAAGTGGTTGGATTTTTAATGGTCTTACAAAGTACGATAAAGATATTAATATAGTAGGTGATCTTGCTGAGTCATGGGATATTACTAAGGGTGGTCTTGAGATTGTTTTTCATTTAAGAAGAAATGTATTATGGCATGATGGTGTAGAATTTACTGCAGATGATGTAGTATTCACATATGATACAATTACTAATCCTAATATACCAACTCCATATAGCAGTAATTATGGTCCTGTAAAGAAGGTTATAGCACTTGATAAGTATACTGTGAAAGTAGTTTATAAGGAGGCTTATGCCCCTGCGCTTGAATCTTGGAGTATGGGCATATTACCCAAGCATATACTTGAAGGGAAAGATATAAGTAATGATTATTATAGTAGAAATCCAATAGGCACAGGTCCGTATAAGTTTAAGGAATGGATAACAGGCCATAAAATAGTTCTTGAGGCGTTCGATAGGTACTTTGAAGGAAGACCAAATATTGATAAGTTTATTTTTAGGGTAATACCTGATACTGCCACGATGTTTCTTGAGCTTAAGTCTGGAGGTATCGATTTTATGGGTCTCACCCCACCTCAATATAAATTACAGGCAAATAAAAGTTCTTTCAATAAGGTATTTCAAAAGTTTCGTTACCCTGCATTTGGTTATACATATCTTGGCTACAATTTGCTCGATCCGAGATTTGCGGACAAAAGAGTTAGAAAGGCTATAACATATGCTATCAATAAAAAGGAGATAATATCTGGGGTTTTACTTGGATATGGAACGCCATGCACAGGCCCATTTCCACCAGAATCATGGGCTTATAATAAAGATGTCAAAGATTATGAATATTCTCCTGAAAAGGCAAAGAAACTTCTTGAAAATGCCGGATGGAAGTTGGGGAAGAGTGGTTTTGTTGAAAAGGATGGGATACCTTTTAGGTTTACGATATTAATAAATCAGGGTAACGAGGCACGAATAAAAACAGCACAGATTATTAAAGAAAATTTGAAGAAGATTGGTATAGATGTAAATATCAAGGTACTTGAATGGCAGGCCATGTTACATGATTTTATTGATAAGAAGAGGTTTGAAGCTGTTATTCTTGGATGGGCGTTATCAAGGGACCCTGATATCTATGATATATGGCATTCTTCGAAGACAAAAGAGGGTGAGTTCAATTTTATTTCATATAGAAATAGAGAAGTTGATGAACTTCTTATACAAGGAAGAAAAACCTTCGACAAGGAAAAGAGAAAAAGAATCTACCATAGAATTCATGAAATTCTTGCAGATGAACAACCACATACTTTTTTATATGTTCCCGATTCATTACCAGTCATTCATAAGAGGTTTAAAGGTATCGAAAAGGCACCACTTGGTATATGGCATAATTTTATTCATTGGTATGTGCCCAAGAACCAAATAGATTGGTATAATTAAGTTAGAGTTTTTCGAATTGAAGATAATTAAGGTTGAAGATCTTGTTAAAAAATTTGATGGTATTACTGCTGTTGATAAAATTTCTTTTGATGTAGAAGAAAGGACGATCTTTGGTTTTCTCGGGCCTAACGGGGCTGGGAAGACGACAACGATAAGCATACTGTGTACACTTATAGCTCCAACCTCAGGAAAAGCTTTTATCTCTGACTATGATTGTTTTAAGAATCCTTCTGAAGTGAGAAAACAAATTGGGATTGTTTTTCAGGACACCACACTCGATAAAGATTTAACTGCTTATGAAAATCTTGTTTTTCATGCTTATTTGTATAAAGTGCCTAAGAGTGAGATAAGACAAAGGGTTGATGATGTATTGAAATTTGTTGAACTTTACGATCGTAAAGATGACCTTGTTAAGAAATACTCAGGTGGTATGAAAAGAAGGCTTGAAGTTGCGAGAGGGTTAATACATAAACCAAGGGTTTTATTTCTTGATGAGCCAACTTTAGGTTTAGATCCACAGAGCAGGGCAAATCTATGGGAGTTTATAACAGAATTGCCCAAAAAACACAATGTCACAGTATTTATGACTACTCATTATATGGAAGAGGCGGAGGTTTGTGATAAGATTGCAATTATAGACCATGGCAAGATAATTTCAATTGGTTCACCAGAGGAGCTCAAAACAATTGTTGGAGGTGATGTTGTCTTGATAGAAACAACTGATAACAGAATATCAAAGACTCAGATAGAGGGTCTTTTTAAACTAAAGGTTTCAGAAAAGGACCATTATTTGTATGTTACATGTGATAGAGGGGATACATGCATCCCTGAGATTATAAGAACACTTGGGGACAAAGTTAAGTCAGTTAAGATACAGAGACCTACACTTAATGATGTTTTTTTAAAGTTAACTGGTAAGACTATTCGAGATGATGAGGAAAAAACAAATGGGTCAATACTTGAATCTATTCGCAAGTATAAAAGAAGCAGATGATTGAGATTAACGCAGTTTATGTTATTGTAGCTCGTGAATTAAAAAAGTTTTTTAGAGAAAGAAGTCGTTTATTTTCTTCTATTGCAAGACCTTTATTATGGCTTTTTATAGTAGGTGCGGGTTTATCTAAGCTCGTGACAGGAGATAGGGATATTCCGTATATACAATTTATATTTCCAGGTATAATTGGCATGACAATCCTTTTCAGTTCTATATTTTCATCAATATCTATAATCTGGGATAGAGAATTTGGTTTTATGAAAGAAATACTCGTAGCACCAGTATCAAGGATTTCAATAATTATTGGTAAGGCACTGAGTGGAACATTTGTATCAATTTTGCAGGTAATAATCATATTAGCGCTTTATCCTTTTATTGGTTTCAAGTTAAGTTTTCTCCAGGTAATAGGGGCTATCGTTATTAGCTTATTATTATCTTTCTGTATTTCGAGTTTGGGTATAGTCATAGCATCATTTTATGAAAGCTATGAGAGTTTCAGTGTAATAATGAATTTTATTATTATGCCTATGTTTTTCCTTTCTGGAGCAATGTATCCTGTTAAACTTCTTCCTGAAGTATTAAGATTGGTTTCTAAACTTAATCCCTTGACATATGGTATTGATGCCTTAAAATACACATTATTACCTATAAGTGAAAAAGATATGGGACCAGATTTTTCGTTTTTGACAGATCTGATTTTTATTATAGTGAGTTCTATTATCTTTGTTTTTATATCAAGCAAAATCTTTGAGAGAAGAAAATAATGAGTATTTTAGATTTATATTTAAAAAACAATTTTATAAATTATAAGGTTTGGTAGACTAAATTCAAATATTACTAAAATATTTATGTATAAGAATATTCTTGCTACTGTTAATGAGTTTACAAATTCTGAGATAGCATCACATTATGCAATTGCAATGGCAAAAGCTTGTGAGGCTAAACTTGCTTTAATTTTTGTTTCTGAGGGGAGAAAAAGTAAAGATGTCTTTAAACATGCAGAATCTTCGCTGGAGAGGCTATTTTTAAAAGCTGAAAAGGAGGGTGTTGATGTAAAAAGCATTACAGAAAAAGGAGATCCCTTTACGAAGATTATAGAGTTTGTTAGAAATAATAGTACTGATATTGTTTTCATATCTACAAGAAGAGAAGATGTGCATAAACGTTTTTTTATTAAAACGCTTTCAAGAAAATTAATGTTAAAGCTTCCATGTTCGGTAGCTATGGTTAGAGTAGTGAGAATGGCAAGGATTCATCCAAAAAATATTCTTGTGCCTGTTGGTTCTCACATGACACATATTGAAGAAAGAGCTTTTTTTGCGGCAAAACTTGCGTTAGTTTATAATTCGAGAATAACGGTTTTCCATTTATACCCTAGAATAAAAAGTTTATTTGATTCTAAATTGTATTTTGAACATTTGCGTTCAGGGGAGTATCTTAACAAAAATATTGTTAGGTTTGTTAAGTATCTTGAAGAACATAACTTGAATATTGAAAAGAGAGTTTCATATGGGTCCGTTTCGAGGGCAATAACTATAGAGGCTGCGCAAAGAAGAAATGACCTAATAATAATGGGTGCGAGCGAGAGAGGAATTTTCAGAAGCATGGTTTATGGTAATCCAGTAGAGGAGGTTTTAAGAGAAACACCTTGTAATCTTATAGTATTGAGACCTAATATGTAGTTTTTTACAAAGGAATTTTTCTTTTGTCTATTATGAATCTCTAAATGAAGATACAAAATCTTGAGATTAAAGAGGTTTTTGAAAGTCTTGTTACCTCTGAAAAAGGCCTTTCTGAATATGAGGCAAAAAAGAGACTTCATGAGTATGGTTTTAACGAGATAAAGGAAGTTAGAAGAGATTCTTTATATCGTAAATTTATATCGCAGTTTACTCACTTCTTAGCAATACTTCTCTGGGTAGCATCTGGTCTATGTTTTCTCTCAGAGTATCTGAATCCGGGAGAAGGTATGTTATCCCTTGGCTTAGCAATACTCGGCGTTATTTTTATAAATGCAATTTTTACATTTATACAAGAATACAGGGCTGAGAAGGCAATAGAAGAGCTAAAGAAACTACTACCATATTACGTTAAGGTTATAAGAGAAGGTTTGTTGAAAGAGATACCAGCAAGGGAAGTGGTTCCTGGGGATGTATTCTTGATAGCAGAAGGAGATAGGGTTCCAGCTGATGCAAGGCTTATTGAGGCCAATCGATTAATGGTGAATAATGCACCACTTACAGGTGAATCTGATTCTAAGATTAGAAATCATCAACCTTTTGAAGGAGATTCTCTTGAGAGTCCAAACATTGTATTTGCTGGCACGCTTGTTGTGAGTGGTTCAGGTAAGGCTGTTGTTTTTGCTACTGGAATGTCCACAGAGTTTGGTAAGATTGCACATCTCACAAGCGGCATTGAAGCAGGACTAAGTCCTTTGCAAAGAGAGATAATAAAGGTTACAAGGATTGTCTCATTTATCGCAGTAGTTTTAGGTGTTATGTTCTTTGTTATTGGAACATTTATAGGTAAGACATTTTGGCATAACTTTATCTTTGCAATAGGAATAATAATCGCTAATGTGCCTGAAGGACTTCTACCTACTGTCACAATATCTTTAGCAATGGGTAGTCAGAGGATGGCAAAAAGAAAAGCCCTTATTAAAACGCTAACATCTGTTGAGACCCTCGGGTCTGTAACAGTAATATGTACTGATAAAACGGGAACACTGACACAAAATAAGATGGAAGTGAAGAAAAAGTGGACATTAGATAATGAAGTGACATCAATAAAATGGCTTATGAGGATTGGTTATTTATGTAACAATGCTTCGTTTGATAATGGGAATTATAAGGGTGATCCAACAGAAGCTGCGATATTAAAGATAGCTCGAGAAGATTTTAAAGGTGAAGATATAATTGCAGAAAGAATTTATGAAATTCCTTTTGATTCTGACAGAAAAAGAATGACCACCATTAATATTATTGATGATGGAAAGTTTGTTTTAACAAAAGGTGCGCTGGAGACTGTATTACCCATTTGTAATAGTATATTTGAGGAAAGAGGAATAAGGAAAATCACTGAGGAGGATAAAGCATCTTTACAGAAGGTTTATCATTCTTTCATGGAAGAAGGTCTAAGGGTAATTGCATTTGCTTTCAAACGTGTAAGTGGTGATTTCGATAGAATAAAAGTTAAGGACGAAAATATAGAGTCTGATCTTGTTTTTGTTGGTATTATGGGTTTGGAAGACCCACCGAGGCCTGAGGTTTATGAAGCAATAAGAAAGTGTCGTGAGGCTGGTATTAATGTCATTATGCTGACAGGAGACGCGAGTAAGACGGCAATTGCCATAGGGAAACAGATAGGTCTTATTAGTGAGAATCCTGTTGTCCTTGAAGGTAAAGAAGTAGATTCAATGGATGATGATATATTGAGGAGTTACCTTACCTCAAGGGAGATTATTTTTGCACGTATGTCTCCAAGGCATAAGTTAAGGATAGTATCTATTCTTAAAGATATTGGTGAAAGGGTAGCAGTAACGGGCGATGGTGTTAATGATGCTCCGGCATTAAGAAAGGCTGATATAGGTATAGCTATGGGTATTGCGGGGACGGATGTAGCGAAAGAAGCATCTGATATGATAATATTAGATGATAATTTTGCGACAATAGTTAATGCAATCGAAGAGGGGAGAGCAGTATATGAGAATATTAGGAAATTTATCAGTTACATCTTTGCATCGAATATCCCGGAGATAGTTCCTTACATTGCATATGTTATTTTCAAGATTCCTCTCCCATTGACAATTATACAGATTCTTGCAATTGATCTTGGAACTGACATGTTTCCTGCTCTTGCACTTGGATCTGAAAGACCGTCGGAAGAGTTGATGAAACAGCCACCAAGAAGTCCAGATGAAAGATTATTGAATCTCAAGATCTTAGTTCGTTCTTATTTATTTCTTGGACCTATAGAAGCTCTTGCAGGGTTGTATGGATTTTTTTATGTACTTAAAACTGGTAATTGGCATTGGGGAGATATGCTTGCTTCAAACAATATATTGTATATTCAGGCTACAACGGCATGTCTTGGAGCTATCATTATTACCCAGATTGGAAATGTTTTTGCATGCCGCTCATTTAAGGAGTCCATTTTTAAGATTGGGTTTTTATCTAATAAGTTGATTTTGATAGGTATATTGATAGAGATAGTTATTTCAGTCTTTATAATTTATCATCCTTTGGGGAATAAAATCTTCGGTACAGATCCTCTTGGACTAAAAACATGGGTAATTCTTTTACCTTTTGGAGTTCTGCTTCTTATAGCAGAAGAGATAAGAAAGATTATCACGAATAGATATTTCAGTAAAAAATAATTATGAGTTGTTTTATGATAAAATATTAGCAAATTCATATAATAAATCGATTGGAGAATAATATGTTTGATGATAATCTTGAATTAGGATTAACGTATGATGATGTCCTTTTGATACCTGCAAGGTCGAATATTCTTCCAAGAGAGGTAGACATTACAACAAAACTCACAAGGAATATTAAAATAAATGTGCCTATTGTAAGCGCAGCTATGGATACAGTAACAGAGTCTGAACTTGCGATTGCTATTGCGAGAGAGGGCGGTATAGGAATAATTCATAGAGCGATGAGCCCTGAGAGACAAAAGTCTGAAGTAGATAGGGTTAAGAAATCGGAGAGCGGTATGATTCTTGACCCTATTACAATACCACCAGATGCACCTATTTCACAAGCTATGACATTAATGGAGAGGTATAGGATATCGGGTGTTCCAGTTACTGTAAAAGGGAAATTAGTTGGGATTATAACGAATAGGGATCTACGTTTTGAAACGAACTTTGATAAAGAGGTATCAAGGGTTATGACTAAAGAAAGATTAATAACTGCTCCTGTTGGTACTACATTAGAAAAGGCAATGGAGATACTGCATAAATATAAGATTGAGAAGTTACCGATTGTTGACAAAGAAAACAACTTAAAGGGTTTAATTACAATTAAAGACATTGAGAAGAGAAAGAAGTACCCCAATGCATGTAAGGACGAAGTTGGTAGATTAAGGGTTGGAGCTGCAATAGGTACTGGGAAGGATTCTATTGAAAGGGCAGAATTACTTGTCAAGGCAGGAGTAGATGTTATAGTGATAGATACTGCACATGGTCATTCAGAGGCTGTACTCTCTACTTTAAAAATAGTTAAAAAAAGATTTGGTGTGGATGTTGTGGCTGGAAATGTTGCAACAGCCGAGGCAACACTTGACCTGATTAAGGCAGGGGCGGACGGTATAAAGGTTGGTATAGGACCTGGGTCGATATGTACTACAAGAATAATTGCAGGTGCCGGCGTACCACAGATTACTGCAATTAAAAATTGCTATGCGGTTGCAAAAAAATTTAACATTCCGATAATTGCTGATGGTGGAATTAAGTATTCAGGGGATATAACAAAGGCTATAGCTGCTGGTGCACATTCTGTAATGATAGGAAGTTTATTTGCTGGAACTGATGAATCACCTGGGGAGCTCGTTCTTTTTCAAGGGAGGAGTTACAAGGTATATAGGGGAATGGGTTCTATCGGAGCGATGGAACAAGGTTCGAAGGATAGATATTTGCAATCAGGTATAGAGTCTTCAAAATTAGTTCCTGAAGGTGTTGAGGGTAGAGTACCTTATAAGGGTCCACTTTCACACAGTATCCATCAATTAACTGGTGGTTTAAGGTCTGGTATGGGATATTGTGGATGTAAAAATCTTGATGAATTGCGGAAAAAAGCAAAGTTTATTCGCATTACGAATGCAGGTCTTAGAGAGAGTCATGTACATGATGTCATAGTAACAAAAGAAGCACCAAACTATAGACCAGAGTGGTGATGACAGAAGATAAGGTTCTTGTTCTTGATTTTGGATCTCAATACACTCAACTTATAGCACGCCGAATAAGAGAGAATAAAGTATACTCTGAGATTTTCCCTTTTAATGTTTCCATACAAAAGATTGAAGAATTCAAGCCAAAGGGTATAGTTCTTTCTGGTGGACCGTCGAGCGTTTATGATAAGGAAGCGCCAATGCCAGATGTAAGAATATTTGATTTAGGGATTCCTATACTTGGTATATGTTATGGAATGCAATTGATGGCATATTGCCTTGGAGGCAGAGTTTCAAGGGCAAAACGAAGAGAATTTGGTAAGGCAATTCTAAGGATTTCTAAACATATAAAATTATTTAAGGGCATATCAAATGAGATTGTAGTCTGGATGAGCCACGGCGATAGGATTGAAAGGATGCCACCAAATTTTAAGAAAGTAGCTTTTACTGAAAACTCACCAATTGCTGTTATGGCAAATATTAAGAAGGATTTTTATGCTCTGCAATTTCATCCAGAGGTTGTTCATACACAAATGGGTAAAAAGATTATAAGAAACTTTTTGTTTGAAGTTTGTGGGTGTAAGCCATCATGGACTATGAAATCGTTTATTGAAGAATCGACTAATGAGATAAGAGATATAGTTGGTAATAAGAAGGTTGTTTGTGGTATAAGCGGGGGGGTTGATTCAACGGTTACTGCTGTTTTAGTAAATAAGGCTATAGGTAAACAGCTTACATGTATTTTTGTCGATAATGGTGTATTAAGAGCTGGAGAGGCTAAAAAGGTTGAAGAGACACTTAAAAGACATTTTCATATGAATATAGTCTGTGTCGATGCTTCAGATAGATTTTTAAGAAAGTTAAAAGGTGTAACAGACCCTGAAAAAAAGAGAAAGATTATCGGTAACGAGTTCATCAGGGTGTTTGAGGAAGAAGCAAGAAAGATCAAAGGTGTTGAGTTTCTTGCACAAGGAACGCTATATACTGATGTTATTGAGAGTGTGTCTTTTAAAGGGCCTTCCGCAAAAATAAAGAGTCATCATAACGTTGGTGGATTATTAAAAAGGATGAGGCTAAAACTGATCGAGCCATTGAGGGAATTGTTTAAAGACGAAGTTCGGATTCTTGGTAAAAAGCTCGATTTGCCTGAAGAGATAATAAATAGACATCCTTTCCCTGGACCGGGTCTTGCAATTCGTATAATAGGAGAAGTTACCAAACAAAGATGTGAGATATTAAGAAAAGCGGATATGATTGTTCTTGAAGAGATAAAAAAGGCAGGTTTTTATAATAAGCTCTGGCAGGCTTTCGCCGTTTTGCTACCGGTTAAGAGTGTTGGGGTGATGGGAGATGAAAGAACTTATGAAAATGTGGTAGCAATAAGGGCTGTTAATAGTGTTGATGGCATGACTGCAGATTGGTCAAGATTACCTTACGAACTTCTCGGTATTATATCTAATAGGATAATAAATGAGGTAAGGGGAGTGAATAGAGTAGTTTATGATATAAGTTCTAAACCTCCAAGCACTATTGAATGGGAATAAGATAGATGAATATCAAGGGATATATCTCCGATAAAAAAAACTTAGTAGATTCGTTTTTAAGGGATTATTTTAGAGAGTCATTTAAACCATCAATACTTCATGAAGCGATGACGTATTCACTTTTTGCAGGTGGAAAAAGAATAAGACCGATACTTGCAATAGCATCTTATGAAGCTTGTGGTGGTAAGGCAGAGGACATCCTACCTCAAGCCTCAGCTTTAGAACTTATACACACATATTCACTTATACATGATGATTTGCCGGCAATGGATAATGATGACTTAAGACGAGGGAAACCAACAAATCATAAGGTTTTTGGGGAAGCTATAGCCATTCTTGCAGGAGACGCTTTGCTTACAGAAGCATTTGTAATGATTACAAGTAATAAGTCTAAAAAAGTAAAACAAGGTAATTTACTTAAGGCGATAAGGGAATTGGCAATCTCAGCAGGTTCTTATGGAATGGTAGCTGGACAGGTTCAAGATTTACTTTCCGAGAATGCAAAACCTGATAAAAGGACACTTGAGTTTATACATACACATAAGACGGCTTCATTACTTTCTGTATCAGTTAAGATTGGTGGTATTCTTGCTGATGCTGATTGTAATAAATTAAGGGCATTAACAAAATATGGTAGAAATATTGGACTTGCTTTTCAGATTATAGATGATATTCTTGATATCGAAGGTGATACGAAGATATTAGGTAAGTTAACTGGTTCGGATATCAAGAAAGATAAAATGACATATCCTTTACTATATGGAATAGAAAGGGCTCGTGAGGAGGCTGACAAATTGGTAAAAAATGCAGTTGATTCTTTATGTATATTTAATAATTCTGCAGATATACTCAAGGGGTTAGCAATCTATATATTAGAAAGGAAGGGATAAGTGTGTATCTTGAAAGGATAAAATCGCCATCGGATTTGAAACTCTTAAATTGTGAAGAACTTAAAAGACTCGCATGTGAGGTCAGAGAGGAATTGATATATAGAGTGTCAAAAAATGGAGGTCACTTAGCATCTAATCTTGGGGTTGTTGAATTGTCTATAGCCATTCATTATGTTTTTAACTCACCCAGTGATAAGATTATATGGGATGTTGGGCATCAATCTTACACACATAAGTTATTGACAGGAAGGTATGATAGATTTTCAACATTGAGGAGATTTAAAGGGATTTCTGGTTTTCCAAGGCGACAAGAAAGCGAACATGACCCTTTCGGTACAGGGCATAGTTCTACGTCAATATCCGCAGCTGTTGGGATTATCGAGGGGAGAGATAAAAACAAGGATAAATTTAAGGTTGTAGCAGTTATTGGAGATGGTGCTATGACAGCAGGGCTCGCATTTGAAGGCTTAAATAATGCGGGCGAGTTAAAGAAAGATTTGATTGTTATTTTGAACGATAACGAAATGTCTATATCTCATAACGTAGGTGCCATATCATCTTATCTTAACAGGATATTAATAGGAGAACGTTTTCAAAAGTTTAAAAAGGATACAAAAGCGTTTCTTGAAGGTATACCAAAACTTGGGGATAAAGCTGCGAAGATAGCTCAAAAGACTGAAGAAGTATTAAAAGGGTTCTTCTTGCCAGGTATCATTTTTGAAGAGCTTGGGTTTAACTATGTAGGTCCAATTGATGGTCACAATTTAGAACTTTTGATAGAAACATTAAAAAGGGTCTCTAACTCTACTACGCCAATCCTCTTACACGTTATAACGAAGAAAGGAAAAGGTTATGAGTTTTCTGAGAGTAATCCCTCTCTTTTTCATGGAGTAGGTCCTTTCAAGATAGAGACTGGTACATTTCCTTCAGACTCAAGGATGACATACAGTGAAGTCTTTGGTGATTCGATTGTTGAACTTGCAAAGGCTGATGATCGGATTATTGCGATAACGGCTGCGATGAAAGAAGGTACAGGACTTTCTTACTTTGCAAAGAAATATCCTGAAAGGTTTTATGATGTTGGTATAGCAGAAGCCCATGCAGTGACATTTGCAGCGGGTTTAGCTACTCAAGGATTTAAGCCAGTTGTTGCTATATATTCGACTTTTTTGCAAAGGGCATATGATGAGATAATACATGATGTCTGTCTTCAGAACTTGCATGTTATTTTTATACTTGATAGAGCAGGCATTGTAGGTGATGATGGGCCAACTCATAACGGGATGTTTGACCTTTCATATCTCAGACATATACCAAATATTGTTGTCATGGCACCTAAAGATGGCAAAGAATTACAATATATGTTAAAGCTCGCATTAAAACATAAAGGCCCTGTTGCTATAAGGTTTCCCAGAGGGAGAATACCATATAATAGTGATAGTGCTTTTATTTCTTACGAGTTTGGTATTGGAGAGGCAGAGATATTAAAAGATGGAAAAGATGTTGCCTTAATATCCATTGGGAGCATGGTTTATCCTTCCCTTAAAGCTGCACAAAGACTTGAGGGTGAAGGAATTTCAACAATGGTCATTAACTCAAGATTTGTTAAACCTTTAGATAGTAATTTGATTATAAATGTAGCTAATAAAATTCCAATAATTGTTACCGTTGAAGAGAATGTGTTATTAGGTGGATTTGGGAGTGCGGTGTTAGAGTTAATTAATGATGCAGGTCTTGGAAATATTAGAGTGAAGAGAATAGGCATTCCAGATGAGTTTGTTGAACAAGGAGATCGGGAACAGCTTCTTAGTTTTTATGGAATCGATGAAGATGGAATTTATAACACTGTCATTAACTTAGTAAAAGGTTCCATTTATAAATATTGAAAGATAGGTTGGATAAAATAATAGTTATGAAGGGATTAGTTGAAAGTAGAGAGCGTGCAAAGGCTTTGATTATAGAAGGTAGGGTTTTTGTAAATGGAATGAAGATAACGAAGCCAGGTCACGCTGTAGATAGTGAGTCAGAGATTATTATTAAGAAATCTATTCCATATGTAAGTAGAGGTGGTTTAAAGCTTGAAGAGGCTATCAAATATTTCAACATTAAAGTTAAAGATAAGGTTATCATGGATGTAGGTGCATCTACTGGTGGCTTTACAGATTGTCTTTTGCAGATGGGGGCTAAAAAGGTTTATTGTGTAGATGTTGGCTATGGACAACTCGCATGGAAGTTACGTAATGATCCAAGGGTTGTATTATTAGAAAGGACTAATGTTCGTTATATTGATGAATTTATTAAAGAAAATAGATACAAAAATGAAAAGTTAGAGGATATAGTAGGAAAAAATATAGATTTGATAACTATTGATGTGTCTTTCATATCACTTACAAAGGTAATTTCTGTAGTAATGGGATACTTAAAAAATAATGGAGAAATGCTTGCACTTATTAAACCTCAGTTTGAGGTTTGTAAAGGGGAGGTTGGTAAAGGAGGTATCGTTCGCGAGGAAGGCAAGAGACTTGAAGTCGTGCAGAAGATAAAAAGTTTTGTAGAAGAGCATCTTCTCGAAGTGATTGGTATTTATGAATCACCGGTAAAGGGGAAGGATGGGAACATTGAGTATTTTATTTATATGAGAAGGAGAGCAGATGTATCAGGAAATACCACTTATAGGTATTGACCTTGCGAATGCTTCTGAACTTTTGATTGAGTTGTTAATAGAGGATGCAATGGATCCATCAATATATATGGAGATAGCTAAAGCGAATTTAAATAGAAGAGAAATACTTGATATTCTTCTTGAGAACCCCGAAACACCTGAAGATGTTAAAAGATTTATAATTGATTCAAAGGGTTTTCTTGATAAACCAAAAGTAGCTACAACCAAGATTTACAAAACGCCTGAACAACGACAAGAAACCATTTTTCAGAGGATTCAGAGGCTAAGTGTTTCTGAAAGGATACTTCTTGCTTTACGAGGTGGTAAAGATGTTAGAACACTCTTGTTGCGTGATCCTAATAAAGAGGTTGCGCTAACAGTGCTACAAAATCCAAAGATTACCGAGACGGAAGTTGAGATTGTTGCAAAATCAAGGTCTGTGCCAGAAGAACTGTTAAGAAAGATTGCGAAGAAAAGGGAATGGATTAAAAATTATAATATAGTCCTTGCCCTTGTGACGAATCCAAAGACACCAGCAAATATTTCTCTTTCACTTGTTAACGATCTGAGGACAAAAGATCTTGCATTACTTGAAAAGAACAAGAATGTTTCAGAGGGTTTAAGAGCGATGGCAAAAAAGTTATTGCGAGCGCGTAAAGCTCATTAGATTATTTAGTGATGATTTGTTTTTGAGAGATGGTAAGAAGATTTAAGATAGAAAAATATCATACTAATATTATATCAGAATCTACCTTGTTCAAAGCCCTGAAATATTTGGATAAAAAAATTACTGATACACCTTTTCTCCTCGTAGATAAAGAAAAGATAAGGGAAAAGGTATCTTTAATAGGTAAGAATATTAAGAATTCTGAGTTATATTATGCTGTTAAAGCAAATCCTGATATTAAGATTATTGATTATTTGAACAAGCTTGATGTGGGTTTCGAGATATCATCCGAAGGTGAGCTTGAGGTGCTTGAAAAACTGGGGGTAAGTCCATCAAAGGTTATATCAAGCAATCCTGTAAAGACAATTAAATTTTTAAAAAAGGCACATCGTTACGGTATTAAATATTTTTCTTTTGACTCATCTGAAGAAGTGGATAAACTTGTTAGGTTTGCACCAGGTAGTAATGTTTATATAAGGCTTACAGTTCCTAATGAAGGAAGCGAGTGGCCTTTGAGCAAGAAGTTTGGTGTCGAGATTGAAGATGGTTTACAATTACTTTTGTATGCAAAGGAGAAAGGTCTCAGGCCTGTGGGTGTTACCTTTCATGTTGGCTCACAATGCACAAATATATATAATTGGAACATAGCACTTGATAAGGCTAAAGTATTATGGGAGATATCAAAGAAAAAAGGTTTAGATTTGAGAATACTTAATATTGGAGGGGGTTATCCAATAAAATATACTAAAAACGTTGTGAGCATTGAGACCATCGAAAAAAACATCAGCAAGCTTGTTTATGAGAGATTTCCAGAAGATATGCGGATACATTTAGAACCTGGTAGAGCAGTTGTTGGAGATGCAGGTGTTTTTGTAACAACTGTTATAGGAAAGGCTAAAAGAGGAGATGAAGATTGGCTTTATATAGATGTAGGGGTATTTAATGGTTTAATGGAGAGCATTGGTGGAATAAAATATTCATATATTGTTGAGACATATAAACAATTAAGATACAAAAAAAACTGGACGCTTGCTGGTCCAAGTTGTGACAGCTTTGATGTAATAGACAAGAATGTTTCGTTATATGAACCAGATGTTGGAAGTCTGATGTTGATCTTGTCAAGTGGAGCATATACAATCTCTTATGCTTCGGAATTCAACGGATTCTCTATACCCAAAACTATATTAATTTAAGAATAGAGGTGATGAAATGATTAAATTCACAGAAAGAGCACCTTATGCACCTGTTGAATATTTATATGATGTGGAGGAGATACTTTATAGAGGTAGGAGTAATTTCCAAGAGATTATGGTGATAAGAAACCCATATTATGGAAAGATGCTTATTTTGGATAATGTTGTACAGCTTACGGAAAGGGATGAGTTCTTCTACCATGAAATGCTTACACACATTGCTTTATTTTCTCACCCATTGCCAAAGAGAGTTGCGGTAATTGGTGGCGGTGATGGAGGTGTTGTCAGAGAAGTCTTAAAACATAATTCTGTTGAAAAAGTTTATTTTGTCGAGATAGATGAAGAGGTTATAAATGTTTCTAAGAAATATTTCCCTAATATTTCCTGCGGCATAGAAGATGTGCGTGTGGAACTTAAAATTATGGACGGTGCTGATTTTATTAGGAAGAGAAAGGCGCAGGATTTGGATGTTGTGATTATAGATTCGACGGATATTATTGGATTTGCAAGGAGTTTATTTACAGATGAGTTTTTTATCTCTGTAAAAAATTGCCTTACTGAAAACGGTATTTTTGTAACTCATACAGAATCAATTCATTTCCATAAAGATATGGTGATAGAAATCCATGGTATACTTAAAAAGATATTTCCAGTTGTTGATTTATACACAACTTGTATAGCAACATATCCGGGAAATTGGTGGGCATTTGCAGTAGCTACCAAGGGGTTATCTCCAAGGGAGGTTAGAAGGGATATGGATATTGAGACGAAATACTATGATAAAGATATTCATGTACATTCATTTGTGCCCGAGAGTTTTTATAAGAAACTGATGGACAAAAAACTTTTCTGGTAGACATCATGGAAGGAAATGAATGGTTTATAGATAGGGATAGTCGTAATAGACTAATATATCATAGAGTAAAAAGGTCAATATTAAATAAAAAAACAAAGTATCAAAAAGTTGAGATATTTGACACATTTCAGTTTGGCAGAATTGTAGTTCTTGATGGGAAGATTCAATCTGCAGAAAGAGATGAGTTTATATATCATGAGGCGTTGGTACACCCTATAATGATAACTCATCCAAAACCAGAGAATATTCTAATACTTGGGGGTGGTGAAGGTGCTACATTAAAGGAAGTTCTTAAGCATAATACAGTTAAAAGTGTATTAATGATAGATATAGATAAGGAATTTGTTGAGCTTTGTAGGAAGTATTTGAGAAGATGGCATATGAATACTTACAGGGATAAGAGGGTTAATATTATTTATGAGGATGCATTTAAGTATTTAAAAGAAAATAAATTGAAAGCAGATATTATAATTGCTGATATAAGTGACCCTGCAAGTAGAGGGCCAACGAAAAATATTTATAATAAAGCTTTTTTTACTGTCGTTAAAGATTCTTTGCAAAAAGATGGGATGTTTGTTACACATGCTACAGCGATTGAAGAATGGAAAAAAGGGGATGTTTCTCGAAAAATATTTAAGATAGTTAAAGACATTTTCCCAATATTTTCTGCATATTACGAGTATATACCGAGTTTTGGTTGTTTATGGGCTTATGTTATTGGTTCATTTAAATATAATCCAGAAAGTTTATCAACAATTCAAGTAAGAAAAGCAATTCAGGAGAGAGATATTAAAGAGTTAGGTTATTATAGTCCCGAAGCTCATAAAAGGTTATTTTCACTTCCGAAAAATATAATTAAATACTTTTCCTCATAAAGATAAGTTTTTTATTTACTACCTGTTGATGACTGTGTTGGAGTTTGGGGTGTTTGAGCTGGTTTTTGGGATGTAGGGAGTTGTTTGGATGTTTCGCTTTGCTTACTTTCGGGTAAAGGAATTTGTTGATTTGATTTTGAAGGTGTTTGTAAGGGAAGTTGTAAGGGAATTTGTGGTGCTTGGGTTGGTTGTTTTTCTGAAGGCGTGGGGGGCTTTTTTATAATAGTAGAACCTTTTGTTGTTATAATAGCGAGAGAAAGCGATGTCACCATAAATATTACAGCAACTATTGTTGTTAATTTACTCAAGAAGGTTGACGCACCTCTACTACCAAAAAGGGTTTGACTTGAACCACCGAAGGCAGCACCAAGTTCAGCACCTTTACCACTTTGTAATAATACAACAGCAATTAAAAAGAAACAGACCATTATATGAACTATTACTAATATTGTGACCATTTACACCTTCCTAAAATTTATAATTCTAAAAAAGCTTTCAACTTTAAGGCTTGCTCCTCCAACAAGAACACCATTAATCTCTTCACAAGCCATTAAAGAGTCAATATTTTCTGGAGTAACACTACCACCATATATTATACATGAATCTTCAAAATTATTACCAAATAATATTTCTAATTTATTTCTTATATATTTATGTGCTTCTAAAATTTGGTTGATTGTTGCTGTCTTTCCCGTTCCGATTGCCCATACAGGTTCATAGGCAATAATTAGATTGTTAGGTTCTACATTAACCAATCCCCTTTCAATTTGTCTGTTTAGTATGTCAAATGTCATATTTTTTTCTCTTTCGTCCAATGTCTCACCAATACAGAATATTACTCCAAGTCCTGCCTTTTGTGATGCCCTTATCTTTTTATTTATAATCTCATCGTCCTCATGAAAATATTTTCTCCTCTCCGAATGTCCTATTATTACATATTTACAGTTGACATCTATTAACATGGATGGGGAAATCTCACCAGTATAAGCACCTTTATCTTCGTAGAAAACGTCTTGTGCTGCAAGCATGATATTTGTATCTTTTAGTATCTCTGAAGCTTTGTAAAGTGAAGTGAATGGCGGGGCTATTATTATATTCCTATCTGATATTTCTTTGACTAAAGGAAGAAGTTCTTTTAAGAAATTCTCGGTTTCGGAAATGGTTTTATTCATTTTCCAGTTTGCTGATAAGAACGGTTTAATCATGAATATAATTTATCTTATGTGTTCTTATGTGTCAATAGAGATATTGTTCCATGTTATGTAAACATCATTTATGCACTCTTTTTAGAGATTGCGCTAATTGCGTTTATAGCGTTTGTTGTGTTTATAGCGTTCATAGCGTTTGTAGCGTTTATTGCGTTCTTTGCGTTTGTTTAAAGACAGCATGGCGTAAAAAAGGCTGGGTGTATAGTGCAGATATTGCTTGAAGATTTATTTAACTCGATGGGACTATTGGAGAGACTGATTAGTGTGCTTATAATATATTTGTTAAGTGATAATAAGGATATTCATGAGGTTATACATAGACGTTACTTAAGGTATCGAAAAATAAATCTTCTCGCAACATCTGCACTATATTAGGTTTAATATATGGATGAAGGGTAATTGGCAATAACTCAATTTCTGAAATAAAAATAAACTACCTTTTCAAAGAGATATGAAGAAACTCTATATGTTTTATTAAATATATATAGGAAAGAATTTTTAAAATAAATTAATAACATCATTTTATTTCTAAAATTATTATATTAATAAAAAAATAATAGTGTTAAAATATTTAAAAAGGAGGTGATGATAAATGTGTTGTCATAATAAAGATAAGCATGAGCATGAACATGAGCACAAAGAAATGATTCACTCACACGATGGGCATGAGCACAAACATCTTCCACTAAAACATACTCATGAACATTGCCATGATGAACATCATAAGCACGAACACAAGTGCTGTCATTAAAAGGGAAGCCACATAAATTTATGAATTAAGCCACGAAGGCTGAAATCATATCAGAAGATATGAGAAAGTATTCGTGGCTTCCTTATTTTTATAAAAAAGACCATATTTGATGAGTATTAAAAGTTAGCGCATTATTTGTAATTTTTCTGTTCTGTTTCATCTATCTTGTCTATTTCAATTATTTTGTCTGAATAGTCTAATTATATAATCTAAAAGTAATGTATCAAAATAAACATTTCGTAAAATCTGCATCACCTTATTTAAGAATGGTTTTCCATGTATACAAATGAATTTTAGTAAAAACTATAATGTTCTTTATTGACAAAATTGTCATATATAATATAGGATTAGAGCATGAGGTAACCGTTTGCCGTTTGTAATTACATCAATTTATATAGTTTTTGTTTATAGATATAATCTTAGATTTTCGTTACGTTTAAATAAGATTTTATAGCAGAATTTTATGATTTATTTTAAAGGAGGTGATGACTTTAGATTCAAAAATTTGGTTTTTCAAGTCTAAATATCATGAATTAATTTATCTTAGAATTTAGGAGGTTACAACAATGAGCTTAAGCAAACCAAATGCAAGTGCAGCTACAGTTACAACAACAAGGGTATCTCCTTCACCTTTTTCTGGTCTTTGTGTTAATTGTGTGGATGGATGTCCAGGTTATTGTGAGGTTGGAAGATCTGCTCTTAGAGGAAGGGAGATCATTTATCCGCAACCGTTTGGTAAGGTAATTTCAGGGTCTGAGAAGGATTATCCTGTAGATTTCTCACATTTTAATATTCATGGCACATGTGTTGGTGCTGTCGGTTGTGAAGCTGATCCTGATAAAGCGACTTTCCCATCTGTGAATATCGAGACAGAGATTACAGGAGCTGGGACATCTATTAAGATGAGAGTACCTTTTTTTACTGGTGCTCTTGGTTCTACAGAGATTGCAAGGGTTAATTGGGAAGGTACGGCAATAGGTGCTGCAATAAGTGGGTCTATATTGGTGTGTGGTGAGAATGTTTGTGGGATGGACCCAAAAGCAGAGATTAAGAATGGTAAGATTGTAAATTCTCCTGAACTTGCGAGAAGATTTAAGATTTATAAAGATTGGTATGATGGTTATGGCACAATGTTGGTTCAATTAAATGTTGAGGATACACGTCTTGGTGTTGCTGAGTATGCGGTTGAGAAGCTCGGTGTTGAGGGCATCGAACTAAAATGGGGTCAAGGTGCTAAGTGTATTGGTGGAGAGGTTAAATTACCAACTATTGAAAGGGCATTGCAGTTGAAACAAAGAGGCTATATAGTCTTACCTGACCCTGAAAATAAAGCTGTTCAAGAGGCACATAAACTTGGTGGTATTGCTGAGTTTGAGAGACATTCAAGGCTTGGAATGGTAGATGAAGAATCATTTTTGAAAGAGGTCGAAAGGATAAGAAAGATTGGTGCAAAATTTGTGACTCTTAAGACTGGTGCTTATAGGCCTGTTGACCTTGCAAGGGCTGTAAAGTTTGCTTCTGAAGCGAAAATAGATCTTTTAACAGTTGATGGTGCTGGGGGTGGAACTGGGATGAGCCCTTGGAGGATGATGAACGAATGGGGTATCCCAACGGTTTATCTTGAAAGTTTTCTTTATAAATATTTAAAACGCTTGCAGGAAAAAGGAGAATTCATTCCTTCTGTTGCAATTGCAGGTGGCATTGTCCTTGAGGACCAGATTTTTAAAGCTATTGCCCTTGGGTCACCTTTTGTAAAAGCGGTTTGCATGGGTCGTTCAACACTGACTGCAGGTATGGTTGGCAAAACGCAAGGTAGGTTAATTGAGGAGGCTTTTGGAAAAGGAAAAGAGTACGAGGAGGCTTTATTGAGAACATTCTATGCAGCTGCTCAGCTAAAAGAAAAGTATGGAAAAGAATTTAAAAAGATACCGCCTGCAGCAATTGGTATTTATACATATTATGATAGACTATCTCTTGGACTGAAACAGCTAATGGCAGGTGCGCGTAAGTTTGCACTCAAATACATTGACAGAAATGATTTGATGTCGCTTACACGCGAAGCTGCTGATGTTTCAGGTATCCCATATATCATGGAAGCTGATATGAAAGAAGTAGAAAATATTTTAGGATAGGAGGAAAATATGCTTAATTTGATATGCTATAAATTTTGTGCATCACCTTTTTGTATGACAAGCTGTCCTGCAGGTGCTATAAGCATTTCTGAAAAGGATAATTATGTTTACGCTGATACAAATAAATGTAATAGATGCGGAATATGTAGGGCAATGTGTTCGATATTGAGTTTTGATAAAAACCTTAGAAGGAAAAGGGCTTGGGTTAGAGAGGATTTTGGTAAAAAATAAGGTATATTTAATCTCAAGACAATCTGTGAAAGATTATTATCTTTAACAGATTGTCTCGTAATATTTAAATAGAGGTAAGTTTTTATGGAAGAAGATGTCATAAACGAGATATTAGCATCTTATAGAGGTGATCGATGTGAATTGGTACCAATCTTACAAGAGGTGCAAGAAAATTTGGGTTATCTGCCTGAACAAGTGATGGCTAAGATTGCAAGATTTTTAAAGATTCCCGAGAGTCACGTATATTCGGTTGCTTTATTTTATGCACAGTTTAGGTTGCTTCCTCTTGGTAGAAAAAGGGTTGCAGTATGTAGAGGAACCGCATGTCATATTAGAGGTGCTCCAGAAATATTGAAAAATATAGAAAAAAGCTTAGGAATCAAAGAAGGTGAGACATCGGAAGATCTTGAATACACCCTTGAGACTGTTGCTTGTATAGGATGCTGTGCACTTGCTCCATGCATAAGAATAAATAAGGATGTTTTTGGTAACATGACTTCTCAAAAGGTTGAAAAATTATTCTCTTCAATGAGTGGAAGGGGAAAGAATGGAAAATAAGATTAAGATTCTTATATGTCAAGGAACAGGTTGTGTTTCTAATGGATCTGAGCAATTATATGAATTGTTAAAAATTAATATAGAAGAAAAATACCATGATAAAAATATTCAACTAAAGAGGACGGGATGTCACGGTTTTTGTCAACAAGGTCCTTTAATAGTTATTGAGCCAGAGGGTATTTTTTATACGAAGGTTAAGCAGGAAGACGTTGAAGATATTTTAAAATCTACAATGGGCGTTATCAAGCCTGTCGAAAGGCTTTTGTATGTTGATCCTACTACAAATAAACCAGTAATTCATTATAAAGACATATCTTTTTATAGGAAACAGCAAAGGTCTATTTTACATTATTGCGGTGTTATTGATCCTAAAGATATAACGGATTATGTAGGAATTGGTGGTTATAGTGCACTCCAAAAGGCATTAAGTAAAATGAACCCTGATGAGATAATATCGGAAATAAAAAAATCAGGGTTAAGGGGATTAGGTGGAGCAGGTTTTCTAACTGGTAGAAAATGGGAATCATGTAAGAATGCATTAAGTGACATAAAATATGTTATTTGCAATGCTGACGAAGGCGATCCTGGTGCTTTTCATGACCGTTCTGTTATAGAGGGAAATCCTCATTCTATAATTGAAGGTATGATCATTGCTGGTTATACAGTAGGTGCACAGAAGGGAATAATTTACGTTAGGGCTGAGTACCCATTGGCTGTTAAAATCTTGAAGATTGCGATTGAGCAGGCAAGACATGAAGGTTTTCTTGGAGAACATATACTTGATAGTGATTTCTCTTTCGATATTGACATTTTCCAGGGTGCAGGTGCTTTTGTGTGTGGTGAGTCTACTGCTCTTGTTCGTTCAATCGAAGGTAAAAGAGGTATACCTAAACCCTTGCCACGTGCTCGAACTACTGAAGAGGGGTTATGGAACAAGCCTACACTTTTAAATAATGTTAAAACATTTGCTAATATACCGTTAATTATTAATCATGGTGCTGATTGGTTTGCGCAGATAGGAACTGATAAGAGTAAAGGTACAGCTGTTTTTTCACTAACTGGTAAGGTTGTGAATTGTGGATTGATTGAGGTACCAATGGGTACTACTTTAAGGGAGATCATATTTGATATCGGAGGAGGGATACCAAATAAAAAGAGATTTAAGGCTGTTCAAACTGGTGGCCCATCTGGTGGATGTCTTCCAGCTGAGATGCTTGATTTGCCGGTTGACTTTGATTCATTAAAACAAGCTGGTTCAATTATGGGTTCTGGTGGTCTTGTTGTTATGGACGAAGATACTTGCATGGTTGATGTAGCAAGGTATTTCCTTGATTTTAACCAAAGAGAATCATGTGGTCAATGTATCCCATGCAGATTGGGGACGAGGCAGATGTTTAGCATATTAGATGATATAACTCAAGGTAAGGGTAGAGATGGTGATATAGAATTGCTATTAGAATTAAGTGAATCGATTAAATCAGCATCAATATGTGGATTGGGTAAGACAGCACCTAATCCTGTGTTAACAACCATAAGGTATTTTAGGGATGAATATGAAGCACATATTTTAGAGAAGAGATGTCCTGCTGGCGTTTGTAGTATTAGAGGTGATTTATAAAGAAAATGTGTTTAGTTAATTCTTTACTTCAAAGGGTTGTTTTTCTTGATATTATGTCGTCATATTTTTAGTTTAATGGGAGTTAATAATGGAAAAAGTTATGTTAGAGATAGATGGGCAGAAATTAACTGCTGATAGAGGAACATCAATTTTAAAAATTGCCCTTGATAACAAAATATTTATTCCACATTTGTGCTACCATCAAGACTTAAAACCATCTGGAAGTTGTAGATTATGCCTTGTGGAACTTGATGGTGGGAAGATTGTTACATCTTGTAGAACTATAGCTAAAGATGGTATGGTGGTTAAAACAAATACTGAATATATTGATAAGATACGTCGTCCAATTATTGAGATGATAGTTGCAAACCATCACATGGATTGTAGGAATTGTCCTAAGAAAGGTCAATGCCAGTTACAGAGGATTATGGCATATATGAAGATAGATAAAAATCGTGTTAGACGCTTAAGACTACCCGAAAAAGAATTGCAGATCGATAACTCAAATCCATTTTTTTATATAGACCATAACAAATGTGTTTTATGTGGGATATGTGTGAGGACCTGTCAAGAGATTGTTGGTATGAATTCAATCGAGTTTGCTGGTAGAGGCATAAATACAAAGGTATCAACTTTTGGAGATAAACCAATTGCAGAATCTAATTGTATATCATGTGGTGAATGTGTAATTAGGTGTCCAGTTGGAGCGATGATAATAAAAGATTCAGGTAGGTATATGAATACAATAGATACTGTATGTCCTTATTGTGGACTGGGATGTGGTATATCTGTAGGTACAAAGGATTCTCATATAGTTAGCATAAATGGTGATAGTAAAAATTCTATTAATAAAGGTCTATTATGTGTGAAGGGTAGGTTTGGGTATAACTTTGTGAAGAAGATGGAAGATTTCTCTAATCCCTTGGTCAAGAAGAAGGATGGTATAGATATTAAAAAGGTACAGGAAATCGAACAAATAAAAAATATATTTGAAGAAACTACGTGGGAAAACGCTTTAGACTTAATAGCAAAAAGGCTAAGACGTTGTAAAGAAGGAGAATTCGCTCTTATTTCATCTTTTAAATGTACAAATGAGGATAATTATATAGCTCAAAAATTTGCAAGAGTAGCTATGAAGACGAATAATATAGATTCTCTTGTAAGATTATATGATGCGCCTACATTAAAAACATTAATAGATACGAATGCCATTTTTACATTAAGGAATTTAGAAATTGAGGGTTTTTCATCTATACTTGTTATTGGTGCTGATGTAACGGCTACCCATCCTGTATTATCGATGCAGATAAAAAAAGCGGTATCAAAAGGGATAAAGCTAATAACGATTAATCCTTATGAGACGGATTTTAATATTTCATCGGATTTATATTTGATGCCATATCCAGGAACAGAATCGGCTCTTGTTATGGGAATATGTAAATTTATAGTGGATGAAAACCTTCATGAAATTGATTTTATCAATGAAAAGTGTGAGAATTATGAAGCTTTTCTTGAATCGCTTGAGAACTTTACGGCAGGCAGGGTGGAGCGTATTACGGGAATACCGAGGGATCTTGTTGAAGAATCGGCAAAAATACTTATGCATAATAAACCCGTTTTAATATTATGGTCTTCAAAAGCTACTAAATATATAAACGCCACTAATAATGTATATTCTTTTGTTAATCTGTCTCTACTTCTTAAAGGCCAGATATACCCTCTATGGGAGAAGTATAATACTTATGGTACTGCTTTGGTTGGATGTATACCAGAATATTACCCTTTTCTACACCCTATAAGTGTATCTTCTGTTAGAGAATATTTTGAGAGTCTTTGGAAAACAAGCTTAAACTCTAAGGAAGGTATAACATTATATGAAATATTAGATAGAGCTGCTAATGGTAAAATAAAAGTTTTATATATTATCGGTTCAGATCTTATTTCTTATATTGCTCCAAATAATCTTATTATTAAGGCATTAAAGAAGACGGGGTTTATTGTTGTACAAGATATACTTTTGAATGATACCTGTATTTATGCAGATGTAGTATTACCTGCAAGGTCTTCTTTTGAAAAGCAAGGAACAATAATATCATCAGGTTTAAATGAGCAAACCCTTAATAAGATTTTAGAAATTAATAAAAATGCCCTATATGATTGGGAAATCATGTGTAAGTTAGCAAATAAAATGAGTGTTGAAGGTTTTAATTTTGCTTCTGAAAAAGAGATTAAAGCAGAGATGGATGTTATTAAAAAGGCATTTATATTAAATGATGTTAAATATAAATTTAATCCAGTTGAATATACTGAACCAGCAGAGGTTACTGATATAGATTATCCGCTCTTGATGATATTTAAGTCTAATAAATATATTGATGGGTTAATGAGTAGAAATGTAGAGGGTCTCAGGGTGTTAGATGATAAGGAAGTGGTTTTCATAAGTTCAAAAGATGCGATGGATTTTGATATTGAAGATAAAAATACTTATATTGTTGAGTCAAAATGGGGTAGGTTAAGCGTTGAATTTGTTATATCTGATATTGTGCCTCCAGGGGTTTTACTTGCTGATTTACCTTTTTATAAAATAAACAAATTACTAAACCCGAAAGTAGATGATAAATCAAAAAATCCAGAGACTAATTTATGTGCTGTTAGGCTGAAAGAAGTAAAGAAGAGGAAAAGTAGAAAAAAGGCATGAATAAAACATTGCATGCTATACTTGATATTCTGAATAGAAATCCTGAAAAAATACTTGGATCAAGAGAAATCTCAAGACAGTTGAGACTTCATGGAATTAGTCTATCTGAAAGAACTGTTAGATACCATTTGAAAATCTTGGACGAAAGAGGACTAACAAAAGTATTTGGCAATGAGGGTAGAATGATTACCCAGAAGGGGAAGGATGAGTTTTCACAATCTCTTGTCTCACAACGTGTTGGATTTGTTATTAGTAGAATAGAAACACTTTCTTATCTTACGAGCTTTGATTTAGATGAAATGCAAGGTGATATTATACTTAATGTATCTTTTTTCCCAGAGGATAAGTTAAAAGAGTCTTTGAAGATAATGAAACCAGTTTTTTATTCACCTTATGTTATGTCTGATAAAGTCATTCTTTTAAGAAGTGGTGAAAAAATAGGTGATATCTTAGTACCTGACAAAATGGTAGGATTTGGGACTATTTGCAGCGTAACGATAAATGGTATACTACTTAAATCTGGAATACCTGTGACCTCGAAGTTTGGTGGTGTTTTACAGATAAATTCAAAACCTTTGAGATTTACTGCTTTAATAAGTTATGAGGGAACATCTTTAGACCCTCTTGAGATATTTATTAGGAGTAAGATGACAGATGTTAAAGGGGCAGTTAAAAATCGCTCAGGGAAAATTCTTGCAAGTTTTAGAGAGATTCCAGTAGTTAGCATTGAAAAGGCAAAGATGTTATCTGAGAAGATGAAGGATAAAGGGATGGGTGGAATATTGTTGATAGGTGAGCCGAATCAAAGCGTCCTTGAGATGCCGGTAGGTCTTGATAAAGCAGGTGTTATTATAGTGGGTGGATTAAATCCAATTGCAGCACTGGAGGAATCTAATATACCCACAGTGAGTAAGGCTATGTCGGCTTTATACGATTTTTCAAAATTAGTTAAATTCTCAGAGCTTTTATAATTTAAACTATTCGTTTTTCCATAAAATTACCAAATTTCTTCCATTTTCTTTCGCTTTATAAAGGGCTTTATCTGCAGTTGTAAATAATTCGTCTTTGGTCTTTGCAATTTCTGGATATGTTGATACACCGATGCTAACAGTTACCTTGATGCTCTCATTATTAAAAGTAAAACTATATTTTTGAATATTTTTTCTAATTCTTTCTGCAATTCTGCATGCTTCTTTTTGACTTGTTGATGTAAGTATAACTACAAATTCCTCTCCGCCATATCGTGCAGATATATCAATGTTTCTGACAGTTTTTTTGATAATCTTAGCAATATCTTTTAAAATCATATCTCCTGCTTGATGTCCATATTTATCATTAATTTTTTTGAAATAGTCGATGTCGATTAGTAAGATAGAGAAGGGTTCTTTAAATCTCTCATATCTTTTGAATTCGTGTGATAGTTGTTCTTGAAAATGTCGATGATTATATAATCCTGTCAAACCATCTGTGATTGCAAGTTGTTGGATTTCACTATAAAACTTTGAATTAATTAATGAAGTTGTTGCCTGGTTAGCAAATAGTTCGAGGAATGACCTTTGCTGAATATCAAAGGCATTAATATTTTCAGATAATGCTATTAGTAGACCAAGAAGATATCTTTCGTAAAACATAGGAATTATGTAAGCCGATTTGATGTTGTTGATTTTAATAGGTAAGATGGGGGTACGAAGATTCTTAATATCTGATATATAGTATGGTTTCTTTTCCTTTATTATCATATCTATTATCGTGTTTTTGATATTAATAGTTTTTGAGTCAGCATGATTTTCAGTATTATTGTTGTTATCAAATAAGATGAATTCAGTTCCTATGTTTTTTAAAAAAATGACTTTTGATTGTATTATTTTTTCTAATCCTGAAATTAAATTTTTGATAATATTGTTTGTATCAAGAGTAGAAGTAAGATTAGAACTTTCATCATGGAGTATTTTCAATTGTGCAAATGAACGATACATTAGCTGATAGATTCTTTCTCTCTGTAATATTTTGAATATTTGGTTAGCGTGCTTTAATAGTATATCTCTGTCAGCACCTGAAAAAGCATGATACCTTGCGCTTTCTGCTACGATAATACCAAATGGGAAGTTTGTAAAACATATGGGTATAATTATTACCGATTGAAAATCTGTTTTCTTATAAAAGCCGATGTTTATATTTTTTTCCTTTATATCCGAAAGGATGTAAGATTTATTTTCTTCCATAGATTTATGTATAAACCCTTTGTCAGATATTATTATCTTTTCTGTTTCGTCTGTTGTACACCTTAGTTGTAATTTACCTTCATAGTTTATGAACAGATGTACAGAATCTGCAAAGATTGAGTTTTTTGCAAGTAGAAGTAAATCCTTTATTTCTTCATTAGGTTTGAATATATTTTTAAAGTAGTATGTAAATATCTCATCATCAAAAGTTGTTCTTTTTTCAGATGAGATGGTATTTAAAAGGTCATTCTCTATAATGTGATTTGGATATGTGAATATATTTTTAGTTTTACTAAATTTTATTATTTTGAGTCTATCAATTAAATATGAACTTGTTAGACCTGTTAATAATATAGATATTATAAAGAAGGATTCTTGTGTAATTTTATCATTAATGAAAAGATTTCTGATACAAATAAATGGAAAAATGAATAATAAAATATTCACTATAGCTTTATTGAAAAAATACGAGATAAGTACAAAATAAGGGAAGTAAAAATATTTGATAAATTCAAGAGAATAAAATTGCGTTATAACCTGAAAGAAAAGCATTATTGAAAGAAGAAGGTATAAAGAATCTCTCCCTCTTTTTTTGTTGAAATAAAGGAGGATATTAATAAGGATAATCAATAGTGAGAGTGCGAACCATATGATACTTAATGATGATATAGAAAATATAATGCCTATATAGAGTATTAGGATAAGTAAGATAGGAAAGAAATCTTCTATAAAGCTTATCTGCCTCGCTTTACTTCTTCTTCCCTGAAAAATTTTTTGTAAAGCACATCCCACTCAGGACTACCTTCAATAATCTTCTTTTTTGAATAAGATTTAAGTTTCTTTCTTACGATTGAATCTATTTCCTCGCCTATTTTTAATTCTGATAATATTGTCCTCTTAATCTCAGCACGAATTTTACCATCATCTTCTAACAAAGTTATGAGGTTTTTTTCTTTTAAACCTTTAAGTAGGACATGACTCAAATGGGAAATCTTCTCGTCTGAGAGCATCATAGTATAAGGTTTCTTTCTTTGACAAGTTTTTGTTTAGTGAGTTCAAACAGCTTTCTGTAGTCAAGCTTTCCCTTTTCAATCTCATATGCGTGACTTTTTAGGATTTCTTTGACTTCTTCGTTCAGTCTATCTTCTACCATGAGTTCATCAAGTATAATTTCTTCTGCTTGTAAGATAAGTTTTTCTATAGGTATGTTTGAACTAATTAATTCTTTTGAGATAAGGTTTTCTACTATTCTCTTAGAGATGAAAGGTACCCAAGATTTAGGTATCCTCATACTATTTTTCAGAGAACGCGAGCAAGGCAATGTTTCTTGCCCGCTTTATAGCTTCTGTTAATTCTCTTTGATGTTTCGCACATGTGCCTGTCATCCTTCTTGGCAAGATTTTACCTCTCTCTGTGAGATATCCTTTTAAGAGTTTAATATTTTTATAGTCGATATATTCAGTCTTTTCTGAGCAGAATCTACAGAATTTTCTTCTCTGATATTTCTTTTGTTGCAATATGTCTCCTTTCATAATTCTAAAGATTTAAAACGGTTCTAAGTCAGTCGTCTCTTCTGGTGGGATTACTTCATCTTCAGCAATGGACATTTCTTCATGTGGTGTCTCTTTCCGAGATAAGAATTTTACGGATTGAGCTACTACTTCAAATTTACTTTTTTGTTGACCATTAGATTCCCACCTTCTTTCTTGAAGTCTTCCTTCTACAAGGACAAGCCTTCCTTTACTCAAATATTTACTGCAAATATCAGCTTGTTTTCCGAAAACTACACAATCTATAAACATCGTATCTTGCTTTATCTCATCAGATTGCTTGTATTTGTAATTTACAGCTAATCTAAATGTTGATACAGGAGTTCCCTGAGTTGTATATCTAAGTTCTGGGTCTTTTGTTAAATTTCCTATTAATATGATTTTATTGAACATTACCTTCTGGTGTTTCCTTAATAATTTCTATTTTTTCTATATCTTGTATCTGTTTTTTATTGAGCTTTAGTACCATATATTTGATAATAAAATCAGAAACCTTATACAAATCCTCAAGCTTCTTAATCATAGATGGCATGATTTTAAAGTAAATTAGTACATAGTATCCTTTTTTATTTTTGTTTATTTCATATGCAAGTTTACGTCTACCCCAAAGATCAACTTTTATTATCTCACCACCTTGATTTATGATGAAATCTTTTATCTTGGTAATTGAACTATCTATATCCTCATCAGAGAGATTTGAATTAAGGATTAGCACGTTTTCATATATATTCATTAAAAACTCCTTTTTTATTTCAAAATATAATTAAATCTTAATTTTATAACATAGCTTAATAGGTAAAATCAACTTTAGTTTGAAGATTGTTACGTAAACATAATTTATGCACTCTTTATAGAGATTGCGCATATTGAGTTCATTGCGTTCATTGCGTTAATTGCGTTTGTCAAGTTTAATGCTTCGCATTGGAAGTGAGACCTGCTCTGCAGGTCTGGAATTGAGTACCGCAAAGCGGTACTGGAAGTTAGTCGCCTTTGCGACTGGAATTTATAGCGTTTGTTGCGTTTATAGCGTTTATTGCGTTTGTAGGGTTATAGCGTTTATAGAGTTTATAGAGTTATTTAGAAGAATGATATAAGGTATCGAAAAATAAATTTTCTCGCAACATCTGCACTATATTAGGTTTAATATATGGATGAAGGGTTAACAGGCAATAACTCAATTTATGAAACAAAATCACGGGTCTTTTCTACTGAGGCTGAAGTCGAAGCGTAAGCCTCAGATATAAAATAAATAACTACATAACAATACACTATAAACTATAAATCTGTATAAAAGGTAGTTTATTTTGTTTCAAAAATTGAGTTATTGCCAACTCTTTATTTTAATTTTAAAAGTTGGGTGTATAATGCAGATATTGCTCGAAGATTTATTTAACTCGATGGGACTATTGGAGAAACTGAATAGTGTGCTTATAATGTATTTGTTAAGTGATAATAAGGATATTCATGAGGTTATACATAGACGTTACTTAAGGTATCGAAAAATAAATCTTCTCGCAACATCTGCACTATATTAGGTTTAATTTATGGATGAAGGGTTATTAGGCAATAACTCAATTTTTGAAACAAAATCACGGGTCTTCACTACTGAGGCTGAAGTCGAAGCGTAAGCCTCAGATATAATATAAATAACTACATCACAATACCCAATAAACTATACATCTATAATAAAGGTAGTTTATTTTGTTTCAGAAATTGAGTTATTGCCATCGTTATAGGGTTTATAGCGTTTATTGCGTTTGTAGCGTTCAATGCGTTAATTGCGTTTATTGCGTTTATTGATTTATTTAAAAGGATGTTATAGGGTGACAAAAATAATTATTTCGCAACATCTGAATTATATTATTCATAATTATTTTCCTATGTGTACGCAAATGGTATTTCCGAAAATAGTAAAAAATTGATGAAAATATAATCGTGAAATGATATAATTCTCGTTGAAAGTTATACATATGATTATAAAATTTATTTTTATTATCTTTTGCCTTTTAATTTTCAATTATGCTGATGCGCAAGAACAAGTCTTAAAAGAATCTCTTCCAGATGATAATTGGTTACGTATACTCTCACCTATTGACAATAAAGAGATAATTGATAAGAGACCTAAGATAAAAGTTGAATTTAATATATCAGTTGAAAAGGAATCTTTGCTTGTCTTACTTGATGGAACTGATATTACACAAATGCTTAGTATTACTGAAAATGGGTTTGAATATGTTCCAATATTTGTTTTACCTGCAGGGAATCATGTTTTGAATATATCTTTAAGAGATTTAAATGGGAAAAGTTTACAAAAAGAGATTACTTTTAATACAAGACATAGTAAAGCATTTGAAGAAGCATACTTATCAAATGAGGGTTCTATTATTTATGAATCAGCCCAAAAAAAACCAGAAGAAGATAAGGCAACGCCTTATTCTAAGTTAGAGGGTAATGTTAATTCTACAACGAAGATAAAGGAAGGTGCATGGAATATATCATTTAATACAAACATAAGATATTTGGATCAAAGTAAACCTGTGTTTACGCCCCTACAAAAAGGTTTCCAGATTGCTAATTGGCTTTTTAGTGGTTCTTTTTCTAAAGGTTCAGTTTTGATTCTGACAAACATAGGAGATATACAATTGAATGAGACTCAATATACAATATCAGGTTTATCAAGAAGGGGAGGTTCATTAAATTTCGTTTATAGCTCTGAGGAAGAAAGTTATGAATTAAATGTTTTTTCTGTTAAAGGATACAATGTGTTCGGATTTCGTGGTGGTTTTGGCTTAGGGGCTAATGCTAATGACCATGTTTTTGGCATTTCTGGTTGTTTGAAGATTATCGATAAGAAGGTTGAATTAAAAACTATTTATGTTGCAGGTGGTGAACCTGGTAGCTCTTTTGGTGTCTCGACGACGATGGGTTCAAAAAGAGGAGATGTTTTCGGGTTGTTATTATTAACAAATCTTCTCGAAGATAAATTTAAGACCGAGATCGAGACAGATTTTTCTAAGTATGATCCTGATACTTCAGATGAATATGATAGCAAGAATGATAAAGCACATAAATTCAGAGTAAGTGGTAATCTGGGCAAATATTCGTATGATTTAATGTATGAATATATAGGTAGAGATTATGTTCCTATTGGTAATCAAAACTTACAAAAAGATAAGCAAGGCGTAAGTTTCGTTAATAATTTTAATTTGGGTGTACACAATATAAATTTAGCAATTTCAAGATATAATGATAATGTTCGTGGTGATAGACTTTTTCCACGTATAATAAATTATCAAGGTTATATCGATTATTCTTTAAGTAAATTTCAATCTTTTCCCATTGGTATAAATTACCAAAGAAGTGTTCAAGATAGCACTCGTGAACCAAAAGGTTATCCAGAGCTGAAGACATATACAGATACATTATCGGGTAGGATTTCATACGTGAAGGATAAAATAAATTTAGGATTCCAGGCATCATATTCATTACAAGACGACAAGACGAATAAAAATTATGACACGTCATCTATAACTTATACATTTACGCCAGCATATAATGAGAGTTATATATCAATAAGCCCTTCTTTTTCCTTAAATCAGTCTAAGAATCATGTAACGGATGTTAGGATTGATACATATACTATTAATCTTGATTTAAGAACGAAGTTCCTTCATGAAAAAGCTTCGTTTGATGTTGGTGGAACTTATAATATTGTTAAAGCATCTGATGACTCATCAAATAATAAGAGTCTAAATATAAATTGTAGAGTTGCTTATATTATAAAGAATCTAATAAAAGGTTATTTAAGCCCAGAAATTGCGTTAAGAGGCTCTTATAATAAATATATTGACGATGTTAACAAAGGTGCCGATAAAGACGAGTTTTCTATATTTCTCGTTTTCGCTACTGCAGTTCCATTTTCTTTTTAAGGAGGAAGACGTGAAAAAAAATATGTATATTATTTTTCTTACGATATTTTATTTAACATTGTCGATAGACTTAGTTTATGGTTTAACTATTAATGTTTCTCCAAACCCAGCTTATATTAATCAAAATGTAAACATAAACATAACTGCTGAGTTTCGAACTACTCCAAGTTGTTATTTAGAAGTTAATTTTGGAGATTCATCACAATGGTATGAGATTGGTTATTGTCTAACAACACCTTGTGTCCTTACGACAACACATTCGTATAATACAGTTGGAGTTTATACTATTTCAGCAAGGAGTGAACAGCAAAGGTGTATGTCGACTCCTTTACCACCTGACCCAGTGAGTACACAAATAAATATTCGATGTCCGGGCACTTTATTAGACATAATTACCCCGTCTATTTTACCACACGGTATTTCTGGACAGTCATATTCATACCAGATACAGTCTACCGGTGGTCAAGGTTCTATTGTTTACAATTTATATGATGGTTCTCTTCCACCTGGATTATCTTTAAGTGTATCTGGTTTACTTTCTGGTATACCAAACTCGCCTGGAGAATACTCATTTACAATTCAGGCAACAGATGGATGTCAGTCAGTACGAAAGGAATTTAAGTTAAGGATAGAATGTCCTCCTCTAATTATTATATCTCCTTCACAATTACCGAATGGATTAGTTGGACAATTTTATTCTTATCAAATTCAGACAAACGGTGGTCAGCTTCCTTTGATATTTAATATATATAGTGGAGCTATCCCGCCAGGAATTAGTCTTAGCACAAGTGGTCTCCTTTCTGGAACGCCAATATCACAGGGAAGATATGTATTTACACTTAGTGTGGTCGACAGTTGTCCTTTAGGTCAACAAAATATTTATAGTAACTTTAATATAGAAATTCAGCAGCCTTACTTACCAATTTCTGTTTCAGTTATAACTACTCCCTCATCTATAAATATTGTGAGGGATCAGAGTAGTTCTCAGTTTGTAAATTTCCAATTTAAAAGCTCTGTATCAACAAATATTAATATGACATCAGATAAGGGTATTTTTTTGGTAGATAACGAAGTAATTTATAGTAATGAAAGAATATTAGACGTAAATATTAAAAATGGTGTTGGTATGGTAGGTGAAAATCTGATGATACCTGTAAGGGTTATTGAAAGGGCTATTAGAAAGAACTCAGCAAATATGATTTATAGAAGGGTATTTTCTGGATCAAATTTAGAAGTTAGCGCGGATGTTTATATCCGTATCACAACAGAAGCGGGTGCAGATTTCGATATAAAGAGGATTGAGTTATATTTTGAGAATAAGAGGGCAGAGATAACTATTAGTAGAAATTACCCGGATTTGAAGGCTTTTGCAGATATAAGATTTGTTGGTTCAGGGCTTTTACAGGGATATTGGGAGGTTGATGGTAGGATATTAAGTTATGTGAATCAACATTTAACTTATGGTAGGAGTATTACCATTGAAACGCCCAAGATACCTTCACTACCAACATTTGATACTGGGACACATATATTAAGGTTTGTGATAACAAATCCAGAGATTAAGATACCAACTCCTTCATTGATATATTTTGTAACACCTTCTGAATATCCAGCTAAAGCTTTAGCTATAGAACTTGTTAGACCTATAAATAATAAGTTAGTCGATTTTGTTCCAGCAAGATTTGAATGGAAAGAGATGGAAGGGGTGAGTCTTTATGTAATTCAATTTTATGAAAAGGATTCTTCTAAGCCTATTTTCTCGGCTTACGTTAAAGAACCTATTTATGTGCTTCCTGAATTAGTTTTTAAAAATATCTTTTCGAGAGGTAAGTTATATTTGTGGAAGGTTAATGGGTTTGATATCGAAAAGAACCTCGTAGGAGAAAGTGAAATATGGACATTTATTTTTAAAGAATAGAGTGTAGTGGTAAGGTGGTGATGCATATGAGTGTTGTTTATTAAGTTTACAATATAAATAACATATTATTAAGAAACGGAGGTTTCTATGTTAAAGAGAATTTTATTATTAGTAATTATATTAATGCTTGTTGGAACAGGTATTTTATTGGCTCAAGAACCAGCGTCAAACATAAAAGAAAAGCTGTTAAGACAGATTGGTCCGATAACCGTTGCTCCTACACCTGATTTAAGGCCATCTTTATGGGTAGATTGTTGTGGTGATACAAATAATAAATGTGAAAAGATTCTTGAGAATAAAGGTTTTATGCTTGTAAATGAGATAAATATTTATGTTTATAATGCTGGTGGAGCAAATAGTGGTCCTGCTACAGGTAAAGTAGAATTCTTTGATATTCTCACAAATACGAGTAAGACATATAATTTCAGTTTAGGTTCGGTTACCTCAAAGGGATGGGGCGTCGCGAGTCCAAATAAAATTGTTGGCCCTTTCATAGTAAAGAAAGCAGATGGTATAAAGATTAGTGTCACATTTAATGTCGGTAAGATTCCTAAAACAAATACCTCGACGTACAAAGAGTGCTCAATACTATATTAGTAGTGTTTGAAAAATTGTTGTTAATTGTTTATAAGGGCAAATTTCATTTTATGAGATTTGCCCTTATAAACTATGTTGTTAAATTAATACTTGAATAATATTTTATATTTTATTATTATTTAATAAAAAATTGGAGGGTTGAATATGGTGCGAGAAGATGTAGAAAGGGTGCTCGATAAGATTCGAGTTGGACTTAAAAGGGATGGGGGTGATATTGAGCTTGTTGATATTAAGGATAGTGTGGTTTATGTTAAGCTTAAAGGCGCGTGTGGAACTTGCCCATTGTCTACTTTAACGCTAAAGAATTGGGTTGAGGCTTATCTAAAAAAAGAGATACCAGAGATAGTTTCTGTGCAATCAATTTAGTGATTATATTATTTGGACAACATAGTGTTTTATAATCTAAAAATTGTGAAAGTATTAATCTTAGTTTTGTTTGTTAGCATAGTTAATCTATATTCATCCTTAGCATATTGTGATAAAGTAGAAGTTAAAAATATTCGTTTCTGGTCTTCAAAGGAATATACCCGTGTTGTCGTAGATTTAACAAATCCCGTAGAATATTTGGGGAAAAGATTATCAAATCCTGATAGGCTATTTTTTGATCTTAAGGGAACTTTTCTTTCTAAAGCTGTTAAAACAAGTTTAGATATAAAGGATGGGATTTTGAGATCAATAAGAGTTGGTCAATATAGTTCTGATACTGTAAGGGTAGTCCTTGATATAGAGGTTATAAAGGATTATCAAGTTTTTATACTCGACAATCCTGTAAGATTTGTAATAGATGTTTACGGAGAAGGCAGGACGAGTAAAATGGACATGCAATTACCCAAGAGAAGAGTTGTGATTGATCCAGGTCATGGTGGACATGACCCTGGAGCTGTCGGACCTAATGGATTATTTGAAAAGGATGTGGTTCTTGATATAGCATTAAAACTTAAGAAAGAACTTGAAGCAAATTCTTTATATGATGTCTTTTTAACTCGCGATAAAGATGTGTTTATACCACTTGAAGAAAGAACGGCATTTGCAAATAAGATGAGTGCTGATTTGTTTGTTTCTATTCATGCAAATGCAAGTCCAAGGAGAGAGGCAAAAGGTATAGAGACATATCTACTTAATTGGACAGATGATGAAGAAGCGATGAGGGTAGCGGCACGTGAGAATGCTATATCGTTAAGGAAGATGAAGGCAATGAACCAAAAGATGGATATAGTTAAAGTAATTATGGATGATTTGTTTAGACAGATTAAAAGAGATGAATCGATTAAGCTTGCTCATTATGTCCAAAATTCGCTGATAAAAAATTGCGAAAATAGATATAATCTTGGTGTGAAGCAAGCGCTTTTTTATGTTTTATTTGGTGCAAGGATGCCTTCTGTTTTGATTGAAGTATCTTTCATTAGCAATCCTGAAGAAGAAGAACTGTTGTCAGAAGATGAATATAGATTTAAGATTGCTAAAGCCATTTATGAAGGAATAGAGAAATATTTTGTTTCTCTGCCATCATTCCAGAAGTTTGCAGTAACTATGAATTAGATTTATCGGTTTTACGTTGTCACCATTACTAAAAATAATATCATATTTGATATTCTTGGTTTTAATCTTTATTTTCAATAATTATTATTCATATGCTTTTTTTACTTTATTTTTATTTTTCCTGTCATTACGAATACCGTATAAAAGATTGTTAAAAGGATGGTTTATTATTAGTATTTTTTTAACTTTTACGTTTATAGGAAATCTATTTTTTCACTATGGTAGGGTTATTTTTAATATTGGATTATTATTTATTACCGACGAAGGTCTGAATCATGCTACTATTAGAACGTGGCGAATATTTTTGATGATATATGGAGCTAAATTGGTTACAGTTAGTACAGAACCTGAGAGATTAATTAATGGCATAGCTAAGATATTCAAACCTTTAAAAACATTTCATATAAATGTTGATGAATTTTTCTCAGTATTATGCCTAACTATAAAATATTTACCAGATATTAAAAATAAGGTTAAGGAAAAGTATAATGAAAATTTAGATAAGCGAGATACTATAGGCTTTATAAGTAGACTAAAGTATTTATCTGCCTTTCTGATACCTTTATTTATTGAAAGTATCGAATTTCCTGATAAGATATTTGAAAAAGACAAGTTGGATGAAGATTGATTTGATTATAAAGAATTGCTATATATATGACGGAACTGGTAATAAACCATTTTGCGGGGATATTGGTATCTTTGGTGATAAGATTTGTTTTTTGAGAAGGGAAGACTCTAAAAATTTTGAAGCAGAATCTAAAGAGATTATAGATGTAAAAGGTATGGTTGTAACTCCAGGTTTTATTGATGTTCATTCACATTCAGATTTCACCATACTTGCAGATAATAGAATAGAAGGAAAGGTATGTCAGGGTATAACTACTGAGATAAATGGTAATTGTGGTCTTTCAGCAGCACCTCTGATAGGTGAAGTTATTGAACATAGGGAGAAGGATCTCCAGGAATTTGAAATAAAGGATAGATGGAGAAGTTTTAGAGAATATTTTCATATACTTGAAAAACAAGGTCTATATATTAATTATGCGACGCTTGTGGGTCACGGTAATATAAGAGGTGCAGTCATTGGCTATAAGAATAAACAACCTAATAAATCAGAATTAAGTAAAATGAAAGAACTCTTAAAGAATTCAATCGATGATGGGGCTATTGGGTTATCTACTGGTCTCATCTATCAACCCGGTATTTTTTCTACGACAGGAGAAATTATCGAGCTTACTAAGACAATCAATAACTTAATTTATACATCCCATATCAGAAGCGAAGGCGATAGGTTACTTGAGTCTATCGAAGAGGTTATTTATATAGGAACGAGTGCAAATATTCATGTTCATATATCTCATATTAAAAGTTCATGGCGAAGAAATTGGTGGAAGATTGATGAAGTCATTAAAATGATAGATTTAGCAAGAAGTAGCGGTTTAAAGATAACATGTGATAGATATCCTTATATAGCATCCTCAACAGATCTCGATGTACTACTACCTGTTGAGCTATATGAAATAGATTTATCTAAGGAAGTGGAAAGATTAAGAGATGATGATGTAAAAGAATTGATTAAAGATGAACTTATTAGAAAGCATGGAGATTACAATTTTTTAAATAATGTTATTATTTCGTCTGTATCAAATGATAAAAATAGGTGGATGGAAGGGAGATCGATATCGGAAATAGCATCAATTGAAAATGTTGAACCGTTTGATGAATTAATTAAAATCTTGATAAGTGAGAAACTCAAAGTTAGCGCAATATTCTTTTCGATGGACGAAGATAATATGATTAAAATTTTAAAACTACCTTACTCTTTTGTAGGAACTGACAGTTCGGGTAGAAGTTTTAGTGGCACTACTTGCAAGGGGAAACCACATCCAAGAGGGTTTGGAACTTTCCCAAGATTTTTAGGAAGGTATGTTAGAGATAGATCGTTGATAGATTTGAGTGAGGCGATACATAAGATTACGTTTTTACCTGCAAAAAATTTTGGTTTATATGAAAGAGGTATTATAAGGGAAGGTGCATATGCTGACATTGTTGTTTTTGATTATGAAAAGATTATAGATAATTCAAGTTTTGAACAACCTTTTTTAAAGCCTTCTGGCATCCATCATGTGATTGTAAATGGAAAAATTGTTTTATATAATGGGGAATTGACGGGCAAAAAACCAGGTAGAATTTTGCGTCAAGGGCGTAGCTTTTAGTTTTTAATATTATGAAAAAAACAAGAAGGCCTATTATTGGGGTGACCGCAGATTTAGATGGCAAGATAGCAAAGATTAAGTGTGATTATATAAAGGCTATAAGGTTATCAGGTGGTGAACCAATCATAATAACACCATTAAATGATATAGATATAGTATCTAAATTAATAGATGGCTTACTTATAACAGGTGGTGACGACCTTGACCCAAACTATTATGGTGAAAAACCCATGATAGACTTAAAGCTTGTATCAAAGAAAAGGAGCGATTTTGAATTTTCTATATTAAAAAGGATGGTTTTTCTAAAAAAACCAATCTTAGGAATATGCTATGGTATGCAATTGATAAATGTCTTATACGGTGGTTCTCTTTATCAAGATATTGCTTTACAACTATCTGTTAAAAGTAATCATAGAAGGGGTTATCATAAGATATACATTAGAAAGAATAAATTATTTAAAGAGGGTTGTTATTTAGTTAATAGTACTCATCATCAGGCTATTAGAAGAAAAGGTAAAGATATTTCAGTGTTTGCTTATTCATTAGATAACCTGATAGAGGGTATATACAAGAGAAATTATCCTTTTCTTGTTGGTGTCCAGTGGCATCCAGAAAGGATAATGTTTAATAGGCTATCTACAGAGATATTTAATAAGTTTATAGAATTTTCAAATGAACAAAAATAGATTTTATATAATAACATTACTCTTTCTTCTCTTTGTATCTGGGTATCTTTTATACAAGATAATATATCCTTTTTTGAATTCTATTGCGTGGGCTATCGTTTTTGCAATAGTTTTCTATCCTTTGTACTCCTTTTTTGAAAGACGTATTAAGTCTAAGATACTATCTTCATTAATTTCTATATTATTGATAATTATTATTATTCTCGGTCCTTTCAGTTATATAGTATTCTTACTGTTCAGAGAGTTAAATGAGTTTGTTTCAACGTTTGATGCAACTTCATTTAAGTCTGTAAATGATATTTTAAGTAGTTTGGGAATATATGAATTCATTGATAAGGTTCAGACGAAGCTAAATATTGAGAGGATTGATATTTATTCAATTATTAAAGATAACCTTAAGAGGTTAGGTGAAGAGGTTTTCCAAAGGTTATCATCTGGAATACAGAATGTTGCTGGTTTGATCATGGATTTTTTGTTATCGATCCTTATGTTGTTCTTCTTTTTTAAAGATGGTGAAGATATTATTAACAAACTAAAAGACTATTTACCTTTTTCTGAGAATGACAAAGATAGGCTCATATTAAAGGTTAGAGATATGATAATTTCTACAGTTTATGGTGGCGTAGTTGTTGCAGTTGTGCAGGGATTAATTGCTGGGATTACTTTTTATTTTCTCGGAATAAAATCGTATGTTCTTTTGGGGGTATCTGTTTTTATCATGTCATTTTTGCCTTTATTTGGAACGTTTTCAATATGGGGACCGATGGTTGTTTATCTTTTTATTAAAGGATATATGTTGAAAGGTATAATTTTACTATTGATAGGGGTATTTGGTATAAGCATGGTTGATAACATACTCAAACCAATTATTATAAGTGGGAAAACTAAGATGCCAACTATTGTTGTCTTCTTCAGTGTTCTTGGTGGCATAAAATTATTTGGCTTTATTGGTTTCATTATCGGACCTCTTGTGGTTATACTATTTATAACTTTGTTTGATATCTTTAAACACCTGGAAGGAGGGAATGGTTATGTTAAGTAGAGAAGAGATAAGAAGGATAGCTGACATGAGAGGCGACAATGCATATTTTGTTAGCCTTTATCTTAATGTTAATCCTGCAACAAATGTTAAGGATAATTATGTTATTCATGTAAAAAATATGCTAAAGCAGGTTTCTGAAAGATACGATAAATCGATATTAAAGATGATTCAACATGATATGGATAAGATAGAGTCTTATATTTTATCAAATAAAAGGATGTTCAAAAAAGGACTTGCAATTATATCCTCAGATAAAAAAGGTTTTTGGAGAGATTTTCATCTTGCGATACCTGTGAAAAATGAGTTAGTTATTGATACGACTCCATATATACAACCTCTGCTGGATATATTGGATAATTATCAAAGATATGCTATCTTGCTCGTTGGAAGGGAGTATGCTCGAATATTTATGGTTCATCTTGGTGAGATTGAAGAATACTCTGAAGTGTATACAGCTGACGTGCCTGGTAGGCATAAAAAAGGCGGATGGTTTTCATTATCTGAAAAGAGTTATGAGAGGCATATAGATTACCATGTTGGTCTTCACCTTAAAGAAGTCTTGAAGGAGTTAGAGGCTTTTATGTCACGCGAATATGTTGGGAGGCTTATTATAGGTGGTTCTGAAGAAGCTGTAACAAAGGTGAAATCAATGCTTCCGCAGAATATTTCTGAGAAGTTGATTGGCACATTTCAAGCTGATTTACAATCTAATAGCAAAGACATACTTAAAAAAGTTGAACCAATTGTTCAGAAATTTGAGAAAAAGAAAGAAGAGATTATAGTTAAAGATTTGTTAACAAAAGCGATGAAGAATGAGAATGCTGTGATTGGTATAGAAGATGTATTAAACTCTTTACAAGAAGGAAGGGTAATGAAACTTGTAATAATGAAAGATTTCAAGAATACAGGTATTTCTTGTAAAAAGTGTGGATATTTAACTGTTCAGGAAATTGACTCATGCCCATATTGTAAGGGAGAAGTACAAAAGGCGAATCTTATTGTTGACATAATAGCTCAAAAAGCGATTCAACAAGGTGCTTTTATTGAAGTTGTTAGTGAAAGTCCTGAATTGAAAAAAGCAGGGAATATAGGAGCTTTCCTAAGATTCTGATAATTTTTCTTCTTCTTCCTGTTGGGTCTTGCACTCTATACACATAGTAGTAACAGGTCGAGCCTCGAGTCTTCGTATATCTATTTCTTGTCCACATTTTTCACATATGCCGAATGTACCGTCTTTTATACGCTCTAAAGCAGAGTCAATCTTCTTGAGTAATTTTCTCTCCCGTCCTCTTAACCTGAGCATAAAATTTCTATCTATCTCAGCTGAAGCTTGATCCCCAAGGTCAGCAAAGACTGTCTGTTCAGGTAGTTCATTTAATGCGCTTATTGCTTCAGTTAATAAGGCTTTTCTCTTCTCGATTAATCTTTTTTTGATCTCTTTTATCTTTCTCTCCCGCAGTGTTAGTGATGAACTGGATTTCTTTTTTGTTTTTAAAAGTCGTGTTTTTTTTATTTTTTGTACTGGGTGAGAAACCTTTGCTTTTAGAGCGTTTTTATTTTCTTTTACTTTCATTATATCTCCTGAATAATAATTTATATAATTTACCAGAATATATTAAAAATGGTCAAATTAAATTAAAGTAACAATTGTGACTGATCTACCACCTTGTTCGATATTACCGGATTTAAAAGATTTAACAAGTGGGTGACTTTTAAGATGTTCATGTATTGCTTTCATTAGGGATCCTTTACCAATACCATGAATAATTACTATCTCGCTAAGGTAAGAAATAGATGCATGATTAAGGAATTCTTCAAGCTTTGATATTGCATCATCTACATGTAGACCAATTACATTAAGTTTTCCATTGTTCAAATGCACGGGTATGTCTATATTTGTATCAAATTCATTCTTTATGATATCTTCCTCACTTTTTTTTGTGATATCATTGATGGAAACTTCAATCTCAAAACCTTTTGTTGATACCTTTACTCTATTACTCTTTGTATTTATATCAATAACAGTAGCATATTGATTAATAGATTTAACAAATATTTTATTACCTTTTTTAATATCATCTATTTTTAATACCGGTGTATCATTCACATTGTATTCTTTGATCTTTTCTTCAATTTGACCTTGCAAAGTATCTATCCTTGAAATTATCACTTTTTTTTCTGAGATACCTTTTTTCTTTAGTTCCTCAATAATAATATTTGCTTCTCTTTTGATGTTAGAAGTTATTCTATACGCTTCTTCCCATGCAGATGATATTATCTTTTTGTATTCCTTTTCTGTTTCTTTGAGTCTATCTGAAAGCTGTTTCTCTTTTATCTCAAGATATACTTGTTTTTCTTTGATGTCCAATAATAGCTCTTCGTATAAGGCTCTTTTTTTATTTAGGTCAGCTATCATCTCATCTAACTCAGACTTGAGCTTGCCAATCATATCACGTGCTAATTGTAATATATTTTCTGGTAGTCCATATTTTCTTGCTATTTCTATTGCATGTGATTGACCTGGCTCACCTATTCTTAGTTTGTAAAGAGGTGTAAGTGTTTTATGGTCGAATTCCATTGAGGCATTTATCATGCCTCTACTTCTGTATACGAATGCCTTTATTTCAGATAGATGTGTTGTTGCAAAGATGAGTGCATTACTTTTCTGAAGTTCTTTAAGTATAGCACACGCAAGTGCTGAACCTTCTTCAGGGTCTGTACCCGTACCTATTTCATCTATTAAAACAATAGAATTATTATCAATGGATTTTGTTATTTCAACAATCTTTGAAATATGTGCTGAAAATGTGGAAAGATTATGTTCAATTGATTGTTCATCTCCTATATCTGTAAGGATATTTGCGATAAATGGAAAAACAGAATTGGGTGATGCAGGAACGGGCATGCCTGATAAAGCCATAAGTAGAAGAAGGCCGATGGTTTTTAATGCTATAGTCTTTCCACCAGCGTTAGCACCTGTAATTACCATTACATTATTTTCTCTCCCAAGATATAATGTTAAAGGTATTATTTCCCTTTTAGGACTTATGCTTTGCAAAGTTAACTCTAATAAAGGATGGCGGCCATCAATTAAATTTATTTCCATAGATTTAGTTATAAAGGGGATATTCATTCTAAGGGTGTTTGAAAATTCGGCAATGCTGTTTATTACATCGAGATAAACTAAAGTATTGAATTCTCTGGATATGTCATATGTTAAAGGTCTGATTAACGAACATAGTGATTTTAAAATACGTATTTCTTCTGCTTTTTGTTCTGCTTTAAGATTTTCAAGCTCATTTGCCATATTTATAATACTTAAAGGTTCAATGAAAGCGGTGTCACCAGATTTGGAGACATCGTGTACGACACCAGGAACTAATCCTTTCGAATCCATTCTGACTGGTATTACCCATCTGCCAGAACGTATAGTTATGAAATTATCTTGTAAAAAATTAGCAACTTTTTCATCCCGAACAATCTCCTCGAGTTTTGAAAGAATTTTTGTTTCGAGGCTCTTTGTATGATTTCTTAAATATAGAAGTTTAGGAGATGCATTATCGTTTACATTACCTTCGTTATCTATTGATTTTTTTATGGTTTTTGCTATTTCTTTAAAACCAGTTAATCCACTAATTATTTCCTTAAGATATGGAAGGTCATTTCTTTTTCTAATCTGTTCAGATACTACTGTTAAAATCTCAAAAAAATTTACGAATTCAAGGAGTTCACTCCCTTCAAGGAAAGAATCCTCTGGTTTTAATTTTGTTAATAGAGGAGTTATATCATTAAATGGTGATATTAAAAGTTTATCTCCTTCATTTATTAATTTTTGTATTTCATTTATTTGTTTTTGTCTTTCTATAATTAATTCGTGATCATCAAGTGGCTTGATTGATAGTATATTTTTTTTAGATATTTCGCTTTTTGCATAATTTGCTATAAGTTTAAGTATCTTGTCGAATTCAAGTGTTCTAATAGTATTCTCGGATATCATTTATTATTTTTATTATTTGGTGAGTAATATTTCTTTTTCTTTTTGAGGTATTCCTGTTCGACGTAGCCACCATAATCATGTGGGTATTTGTAGCCGATACCGTGCCCAAGTTTTTTTGATCCTTGATAATGGCTATCTTTTAAATGGTTTGGAATTTCTATTGTTTCTTCATTTTCAATATCTTTTAAAGCATTTTCGATGGCTTTATAACACGCATTGCTTTTAGGTGCTTTTGCAATGTATATAGCAGCTTGCGCTAAGGGTATCCTTGCCTCTGGCATGCCAATAAATTCAACTGCCTTTAATGCTGACACTGCTAATACAAGAGCCATTGGATCGGCATCCCCTACATCTTCTGAAGCGCAAATGACAATTCTTCTTGCTATAAACCTTGGGTCTTCACCTGCATAAAGCATTCTTGCAAGATAATAGATAGAAGCGTCAGGATCCGAGCCCCTCATACTTTTTATAAATGCTGAGATTGTATCGTAGTGTTGGTCGCCTGCTTTGTCATACCTTACAACCTTCTTCTGTATAGATTCTTCAGCTGTATTTAAATCTATCTTTATAATGTCGTTTTCATCAGGCATAGTTGTTAAAACAGCAAGTTCAAGAGCAGAAAGTGCCTTCCTTGCATCACCGTCTGACATCTTTGCAATATGTTCTAAAGCATTTTCTTCAACTTTTATTTTTAGTTTTCCAAGACCTTGTTCCTTATCATTTAAAGCATTGTTTAATATTTTAAGAATATCATCTTCTGAAAGGGGTTTAAGTTCGAATATCATGCTTCTTGATAGTAATGCTGAGTTAATGTAAAAGAATGGGTTTTCAACAGTTGCTCCAATAAGGGTTATGTTTCCTTCTTCTACATCGGGTAAAAAGGCATCTTGTTGTAATTTATTGAATCTGTGTATCTCGTCTATGAACAATGTCGTTTTGATTCCTTTTTGTTTTCTTGCTCTTGACTGTTTCAATATCTTCCTAATGTCTTCAAGCCCTGTTGTGGTGGCATTTAACCACTCAAAATGTGCATTTGTCTTATTAGCTATTATACGAGCAAGAGCTGTTTTACCTGTTCCAGGTGGTCCATAAAGGATTAGGGATGTTATCCTATCAGATTCTATGGCTCTTCTCAGTAAACTATTTGGGCTGAGTATATGTTTTTGGCCAATGTAGTGATCAAGGTCCTTAGGACACATTCTATAGGCAAGGGGTTTTTCGAAGGAGTTATTCATGAGTAATTCCATAAATTATGTTTGCTTAAATTACAATGATTTTTCAATATGTAACTTATAATTACAGTATTTTTGTTAGAGAAAATTATTTTTATGTTTATTTTAAATGATTTAAGTATATATGGTATATTTCATTGCGTTTACAGCGTTTATAGCGTTCATTGCGTTTATAGCGTTCATTGCGTTTATAGCGTTTATTGCGTTTGTTGCGTTTATAGCGTTTGTAGCGTTGTTAAAAGTGCAAAATGCAAAGCGCATGGCGTATAAAAGGTTGGGTATATAGTGCAGATATTGCTCGAAGATTTATTTAACTCGATGGGACTATTGGAGAGACTGATTAGTGTGCTTATAATGTATTTGTTAAGTGATAATAAGGATATTCATGAGGTTATATATAGGCGCTACTTAAGGTATCGAAAAATAAATCTTCTCGCAACATCTGCACTATATTAGGTTTAATTTATGGATGAAGGGTAATTGGCAATAACTCAATTTATGAAACAAAATAAACTACCTTTTATACAGATGTATAGTTTATTGGGTATTGTGATGTAGTTATTTATTTTATATCTGAGGCTTACGCTTCGACTTCAGCCTCAGTAGTGAAGACCCGTGATTTTGTTTCATAAATTGAGTTATTGCCATCGATATAGCGTCAATAGCGTTTATAGCGTTTATGGCGTTCATTGAGTTTATTGTGTTTATTGCGTTATTTAAAAGGATGTTATTGGGTTACAAAAATAATTATTCTTGCAACATCTGCATTATTTTGTCCATAAATAGTTTCCCATGTGTACACAAATGATATTTACGTAAAACGTCTTTATTATTTTTATGAGACTTAATAATTAATTGGGATATTTTTTAATTAAAGGTATATTGATTAAATTTTTAGAAAATGTTATAAAAAAAGAAGAATATAATGAGACTCAATCTCAAAAATAAGAATATATTAGGAAGATTATTAGAAAAGAAAGGAAGACGCCTAACAAAGCAAAGGAAAGCGATTATTCAGAAAGCCTTTTCATATAAAGGACATTTTGACCCAGAATCTTTATATATGGAAATGCGTAAGAAAGGCGTTGTTGCGTCTAGGGCATCAGTTTATAGAACTCTTAATTTATTATGTGAATTTGGTCTTGTTGAGAGGGTGCGTAAAGCTGAACATGGGACTATTTATGAGAGGAAATTAGGACGTTCACATCATGACCATATGGTATGTATTAGTTGCGGAAAAGTTATAGAATTTTATTCTGAAAAACTTGAAGAACTGCAAGAAGAGATTTGTAAGAGTCTCTTTTTTAAAGGAGAAAATCATACTCTTGAAATTAGAGGATATTGCAGGCAGTGTCAGAGGAAGCGAATTGTTATGAGAGGAGAAAGATAATATGGATAACGACATTGTACCCCTTAGTTTGTTGGGAGAAGGAGAAGAAGGTATAATACATTTGATTTCTGGTGGCCATAAAATGGTTAGTAGACTTGCTTCAATGGGCATTATTTCAGGCACTAAGATAAAGGTTGTTAGAAATATTGGTGGTCCATTAATAGTAACTATTAACGGCTCAAGAATAGCTATTGGTAGAGGACAAGCAAGAAAGATAGCTGTCAGGCGACTATTTGATAAAAGATAAATCATGAAATGATAAGTAAGGAAATAACAGTTGCTCTTGCAGGTCAACCAAATGTAGGTAAATCAACAGTATTCAATATTTTGACGGGTTTATCACAGCATGTTGGAAATTGGCCTGGAAAGACCATTGAGAAAAAGGAAGGTATTTATGTTGTTAATGGTAAGAGGCTTAAAATAGTAGATCTTCCTGGAACTTATAGCTTGACAGCTTACTCTGAAGAAGAAAAGATAGCAAGAGATTTTGTTATAAATGAGCGACCTGATGTCGTCGTCCTTATTATAAATGCGCCAGCGATAGAAAGAGGACTTTATCTCCTTTCAGAATTCCTTTTACTTAATGTACCCATCGTCGTTGCCCTTAACATGATAGATGTAGCAGATGATCAAGGGATTCATATAGATGTCAATTTGCTTCAAAGGTATCTAGGTATTCCTGTTGTCCCCATGATTGCTTCAAAAAATAAAGGCATTAAAGAATTAATCTCGGTTGTTCTTTCTCTTGTAGATGGTAGTGTAAGGTATTCGCCATCTTTGCCTAATATTTCTGAAGACCATAAAGACCTTTTTATAGAATTGTCAAGATCTCTAAATGGATATATTTCTCCTCCATATTTAAATAGATGGTTTATTACAAAGATAATGGAAGGGGATCCCGACGTTACTGATAAAATGAGTAAACGGCTACCACCTGATATTTGGAATAAGGTCAAGTCCCTTTTAAGAGAACATGAGGATTCTTTATTAGCCGTAGTCAAAGGTAGATATGACTGGATCGAAGGTGCAGTGCGTACAACTATATCTGAATTTAAGAGAGGACAGGTTCTTTTTACAGATAAATTAGACGACATCCTTACTCGTCCAATTTTTGGAATTCCAATTCTTTTTGGGATTCTTACTTTTGTCTTTATAATTACATATGGACTTGGATTACCAATTCAATATTTACTCGAGTCTTCAATGAGTTATGTAGCCGGATATATTGAACCTTTTATTAGTGAATCTTTCTGGTTGAGAGGCATTGTAATAGAAGGTTTGATTGGTGGTGCTGGTACTGTTTTAACCTTTCTTCCAATACTCTTCTTTTTTTTTCTGATTATGGCCTTTCTGGAAGATGTTGGTTACATGGCAAGGGCTACATTTATAATGGATAGATTCATGCATTTAATAGGTCTTCATGGTAAAAGTTTTCTGCCTTTATGCATTGGATTTGGTTGTAATTTGCCGGCTGTTATGGGTTCAAGAATATTGGAATCAACAAAGTCAAAGATTCTAACAATTTTCCTAACACCTTTTATTCCTTGCACAGCGAAACTCGCTGTTGTAACACTTATTTCAGCAGCAATGTTTGGTAAAAAGGGTATAATTATATCTCTAATTTTAGTCATGGGTAATATTCTTCTTCTTGGTATCACTGGCACAATTATGAGTAGATTTATTATTAAGAGTCAGCATATGCCCTTCATAATGGAGCTTCCTTTTTATCATAAACCAAATTTTAGGACCATACTTGTTGTTGTGTGGATTAGAATAAAGGCTTTTCTGGAGAAAGCAGGAACTATTATTGTGTTACTTTCTATCATTCTCTGGCTTTTTTCACATATTCCAGGTGGAGATGTTGAGCGCAGTATTCTTGGCATGTTTGGAAAAGTTATTGAACCAATAGGTAAACCTATAGGGCTTGATTGGAGGATGATTGTTGCATTAATGGCAAGTATTGCTGCAAGAGAAAATTCAATAGCAGCCCTCGGTGTGCTTTACAACGTAAAGGCAGAGGGTATAAGGAATGTGCTTCCGCATGTTATGAGTTACGCATCAGCATTGTCTTTTCTTGTTATGTTGATGTTATTTGTACCTTGTGCTGCAACACTTGTGGTAATGAAGCAAGAGATGGGAGAATGGCGTTGGTTTTTAACATCGTTTATTTTTATGATATTTCTTTCATATTTGTCAGGTGCGATTGTATTTAGATGTGCATTGATTTTAGGTTTATAAATATTGTTTATTATTTAGATGTTGATTGTTTTACGTTTATAAAATAAAATATTGAGGATTAGCCATGAATAATAAAGTTTCTGATAATAATTTTATTAAAAATGGAATGAAGAGTGACATGCCTTTATATACTATAAGTGTTGTATCTGAACTTCTTGGAACTACAAATCAGACATTGCGTTTATATGAGAAACATAATCTGATAAAACCTTATAGAAAAAATAAAAATAGACTGTATTCAGAAAATGATATTAGATGGTTATTTTGTATTAGAGAAATTATACATAATAAAAAAATAAGTATAGAAGGACTCAAGAAACTTTTAAATTATGCGCCTTGCTGGGAGATAAAGGATTGTCCAGAGGATAAACGTAGGGGATGCATGGCTTATAAATATAAGATAAAGGATTGTTGGGAAATAAAGAAAGCAAGCAGTAAAGATTTCAAAAGAGAAGAATGCAGTAGATGTATTTTTTATGTTAAAAGCAAAAAGAGTTGTAATTTCAGACTTGCTAATAAGTAAATTTATTATTTATTTTTAGTTTTAATTTATAAGATTTGTAAAATTTTAATTTATATCAAATATTAGTTGACATTTTTCGAAACGATGTGATAACTTTTTATCCCAGATATACTTTGGTTTTTTAATTACTTATTTTTTATAAAAATTATAGATATTTTTATAAAAAGGATATTGAAAGGGTTTAGTTATGAGTGATATATATTCTTGGGATTGGGATAATGGTAAGAAGTTAGTGGCAGATATAAGCGAATGGGAGAAGAAATATATTGATATACGCGGATTAACCCCTTCTGAAGATGGTGAGGCGATTGCTGCTATAGTTCAACCTGAGAAGAGGAAGATTAAAGAGACTGTTACGTTGCAAGATCCTTGTAATATTATAAGAAGAGCTGGAGCAGCTGAGAAGTTTAGGTATATTGTTAATCAAACGTGTGAAAACTTCGTAGAAATGTATCCTAACAAAGAGCATAACTTTTGTTGTAATGCAGGTGGAGGACTTGCAGTTTTAGCACAATGGACAGCACATAAAGCAAGAGGTAATAAAGTGAAAGCCGAGCAAATATTAAGAACAGGAGCAAAAATACTTATTGCTCCATGTCATAACTGCAACGTTGGTCTTAAGGATGTTATAAAATATTGGAACTTACCTGTTAAATTAATGTTTTTTGATGAATTGCTTGAAAAAAATATGCTAATTCCTGAGGAATTGAAAGCTTAATTAAGATGGAATATATACTATTAATGTGAAGGGAAGGGTTATGAAGAAAAAGATATTATATCTGTTTATTATTAGTCTTCTGCTCTTCGTTTTTATTACTTTAGGTGGTGTCTATTCAACAGAAGGACCTATTATCCAGAAAAAAGAAAAACCCGTAAAAGAACTTAAACCTGATAATAATATAAGTATATCACATGTAGAGGTTTTTGGTAAGTTACAGCGCCCACCTGTAATTTTTGACCACAAAAAGCATATCGATGTATTAATTAAAGAAGGCAAGAATGAGTGGGATACGTGTAAGGATTGCCATCCATATAAAGAAGATAAGAAACTGCTATTGTTTGATTTTCCAAAGGTTGTTAAAGGAAAAGACGCAGATGCATATATGAACTCATATCATGATGAGTGTATAGGGTGTCATAAGGAGAAATCCAAGGAAGACAGAAAATCAGGACCGGTTACATGTGGTGACTGTCATATGGAAAAGAATACATCTATAGTATTGAAATATCCTATTTTTGAGTTTGATTTTAAACTGCATAATGAACATGAGAAAAAATTAAAAGAGAAGGGATTTCAGGAATACTGTAACCTATGTCATCATGTATATAATGAGGAATTGGTTTATGAAAGAGGTAAAGAGTGGTCGTGTTATTACTGCCATGATTTAGAGAAAAAGGTTGGTCCTGTGCTCGAGAAGACTGTGCAAATCACGAGGGAAAACTTACTTAGCATCAAGAAAGTTGCACATACAAGATGCCTTAATTGCCATCTGTTATACACAAAAGAAGACAGAAAATTAATCTCAGATAAGGACAAAAAGTATCCACTTGATTGCAAAGGGTGTCATACTGGAAAGTATCTGACCTTAGCAGAACTTGAAAAAGTTGAAAGACCAGATAGTGGTCAACCTGAAAGGGCGTTCATAAATGTAGAGAATGCAAAGATGAAGGGAGTTTCATTCAATCATAAAAATCATCAGCAAGATTCAAGAACTTGTAGAGGATGTCATCATGAGACTTTGGAAGCTTGTGATGAATGTCATACTCTTATTGGTAGTTTTAAAGGGAAGTGGGTTAATATTGCAAATGCTTATCATGAACCATTTTCTGAGAAAAGTTGCGCAGGATGTCATAATAAAGCCAAAAAAGATAAAAAGTGCGCAGGATGTCATAGCATAATTAAGCCAATAGATCTCGAATCAAAAGGTCCCAAGAAAGAGATGTGTGCTCGTTGTCACACTGACAAAAAAGAAGGTTTGTCTTTACCACCTCTTCTTTCAACGGCTGGACTTGATAAAGAAAAGGTTAAAAAAGAGGTTGAAATAAGAGTCCTTGAAAGGGAATATGAACCCTCAAAGTTCCCACACTTGAAGATTATAGAAGAGTTTGTTAAAACTTCTAATGAGAGTGATTTGGGTAGATATTTCCATGCAAGGATTGAGACAATTTGTAATGGTTGTCATCATCAAAGCAGGGTGGAGGCAGAGTCTAAAAAAGATAGTCCACCATATTGTAGGAATTGCCATAGTATAGTTTATGACAGGCAGAATAGGAATAGACCTAAGTTAATTGCAGCGTATCATAACCAATGCATAGGATGTCATAAAGATATGGAACTTCAAAAAGGGAGAAAATGTGAAGATTGTCACAAAGAAAAAGAGAAGCGGCAAAAATATCCATTAGAAGTACAAAGGGTTTATACAGATTAGAAAGGAGTTAAGATGTGGTATATATTTGAACAAATATTTACGCCAAAGGGTTATGAATATGCAATTGCTGTTTTAGCAATGTTTATATTTATTTTTTTCTACATTGTTCTAAATCAAGAAACAAAATATTAGGGCGGAGGCTATTGTATGAATAGGAGGGATTTTTTTAAGAAAAGTTTAGTTATAGCTGGTTCAACCTTAATAGGGTTGAACTCTAATGCCTTTGCTCAGAATATTGCGAATGAAAGAAATTATAAGTTATATGAGAAGATAAAAAATAGTATTCCTAAGGAACCTTATGGCATACTTGTTGACACCACACGGTGTATAGGATGTAGAAGATGTGAATGGGCGTGTAATGAGTGGAATGGAAATCCAAATAAACCAATTTCTGAATTTGAGAAGTCTGCTGTAGGTAAAGATGATGTTTTTACAAAAATTAGAAGAATGCATGCAGGTAGCTTTACCGTTGTTAATAGATATTATTCTTCGAAGGATAAAAATCCGATTTATGTGAAGAGACAATGTATGCATTGTCTTGAACCCGGATGTTTGTCTTCTTGTTTTGTTGATGCCTATAGGAAAACTTCGGTAGGCCCAGTTATACACTTACCAAATGTATGCATAGGCTGCCGGTATTGTATGGTAGCTTGTCCTTTTGATGTGCTCGCATATGAATATTATGAACCTATTAATCCTCAGATTACTAAATGTACTATGTGTTTTGATAGGATTGTAAATGAAGGTGTTGTTCCAGCATGTGTTGAGATTTGTCCTGCAGAAGTAATGACATTTGGGAAGAGGAATGAAATTATAAGATTGGCCCATGAAAGGATAAATAACAATCCTGGTAAATATGTGAATTATGTTTATGGCGAGCATGAGGTGGGAGGGACGAGTTGGCTATATCTTTCATCTGTGCCTTTTAATGAGATTGGTTTAAGGACGGATGTAGGAGAGATACCCATACCAAAGTTGAGTAAGGGTTATCTTTTGGCAGTTAAGATGTTTGAGATTGTAGGTGCTTGGCCGCTTGTTTTTGGCGCTTATTATGCAATATCTAAAGCACGAAGGAGAGGCCACTTAGAACACGAAACTCATCAAGAGAAGAAAGGAGAAGAACATGGCCAGAAGCACTAATTCTTGGTTTAGAGAAAAGATACTTCTTGGGATGACTCCAAAAGAGTTTATTATAAGTAATGCTACGCCTGGTAATTTTATAGCTATAGTTATTTTAGCATATGCAATTCCTGTAATGATTTATAGGCTCGTTTATGGTCTTGGTCCGTCTACTAACCTTTCTGACAATTATCCTTGGGGTTTTTGGATTGGATTTGATATCCTTGTAGGGATTGCTTTAGCTGCACCTGGTTTAACCCTTGGAACAGCTGTTCATCTATTTGGTATGAAAGAGTATCATCATTTTGTTCGTCCTGCTATACTTTCAAGTCTTCTTGGGTACATATTTGCAGTATTTGCATTGATGTTTGATTTAGGTAGGTATTATAGAATACCATACTTATTGGGTTATTCTTGGGGGTTTTCGTCCATCTTGTTTCTAATTGGTTGGCATTTCTTTTTATATATAAATATTTGTCTTATTGAATGGAGTCCAGCACTTTTTGAGTGGTTGAATTTACGTAAAGCTCGTGAATTTTTTACAAAACTCGCTATATGGGCAACTATTTTTGGTGTTATCATAGCAGGTGGTCATCAATCCGCATTGGGGGGGTTATTTTTACTTGTTCCGGGTAAATTACATCCTTTGTGGTATTCAGTGTTTTTACCTGTATTTTTCTTACTTTCAGCTATCTTTGCTGGGATTAGTATGGTCATATTTGAGAGCACAATAACTCATAAGGTATTCCGTAGGCAGCTAAAAGATTTTGATCAAGAAAGGTTTGATAGACAAACAATAGGCCTTGGAAAAGCAGCAGCTTCTGGTTTATTTATTTATTTTATTCTTAAGATATTTGACCTTGCACATTCGAATAATTGGGCGTATTTAAATACACCATATGGATATTGGTATTTAGTAGAGATTTTAGGTTTTGTATTGTTACCTGCTTTGCTATTTGTTCATGCTGCAAGGAAAGGCAAAGCTAAATTAGTCAGATTTACAGGGTTTTTAACAGTATTAGGAGTAATTTTAAATAGACTTAACGTATCCATAATTGCTTATAATTGGTATATACCATTTTCCCAGAAATATTACCCTGCATGGACAGAAATAGCTTTATCGGCTGGTGTTGTGACAATGCTTGTTCTTGCATATCGATTCATAGTAAATCGTATGGCTATAATGTATGACCATCCTGATTATGAATCTATCCATTAAGTTAGAATAATGGTTGTAGTTTTTATCATTACTACTAATAACCCAGAAAAGGTTTATAATGCTATGCGTCTTGCAAATGTTGCTGTTAGCAAGGGTGATGAGGTTAATGTTTTTATGCTTGGAGAGGCTGTGCTTTTTGAACAGATTAAAGACGAAAGATTTAATGTTATGGAGCAGATAAATCAATATAAAGGTAATATGTATGTTTGAGGTGTCTGTATGAAAGCTCACGGGCTGGAGAGCTCAAAAGTTTGCCCTATAGGTTATATGAATGACCTGTACGAATTAGTTAAGGAAGCGGATAAGGTTTTAACATTTTAGATTATTAAATAATATAGAATATTTCTAATTTTATATTTATCCTGCCTCAGCATTCCTCCGAATAACTTAACAATTATAGATGTTTAAATTTATTCATTATAGTTATAGGTTAAGTTAATATTATTGATATTAACTATTAGATTTATAAGTTAATTAAATTTATAATTCTTTATATATTTTTTAATATTTCAGACATATGAAGGTAGATAATATATTTTTGAAAAAGTTATTTAAAACAATTCCTAATTTATTGGGTTCTAAATATACATACAATATTATAAGATTACTTTTCGGTACGGTTTTTATTTACGCTGGAGCTGTTAAGATAGTAAATCCAAAGGCTTTCGCAAATATTATTTCACAATATAATCTTGTTCCGGAAATATTATTGGCACCTGTTGCTATAATCCTTCCTTTGATTGAAATATTAGCGGGAATTGGACTTATCTTAAATGTCAGGGGTAGTTTGACGACTATATTGAGCCTATTGATTATGTTTGTTGTTATTTTGTGGTACGGCATAATTAAAGATTTAGACATAGATTGTGGATGTTTTTCTGCGGAAGAGATGAAGGGGATTAATAATTTAAGACAAGCATTTTATCGTGACATTATCATGATTATTGGTGTCTTTTATTTATATGCTTATAAGTATTTTAAGAATGATAGAGGGGTTTCCCCGAATAAAATATTTACAAAATTTAAGGAGGTTTTAGGATGATTCGTACGATTAGGTTTTTAAGCATTTTTATCGTTTTTATAATGTTTATTATTGTTTTTTCAGTGAATGGTTGCGCTTTATTGGGTACAAAAGAGCTGGAGACGGAAGGCATTGCTATAAAATTTGCCAGAGAAGTTCAAAGGGGTGGTTATCAGATAATTTCAACTAAAGAGCTTAAGAAATGGATTGATGAAAAAAAGAGTATGTTAATAGTGGATACGATGCCATATGAGGATAGTTATAAGAAGGAACATGTTCCAGGAGCAGTTCAGTTCGAATTCCCTATACCAGAGCTTACGAGTATGGATGATAAAACAAAAGAGAAATTTGAAAAATTACTTGGCCCTGATAAGAATAGAACTATAGTATTTTATTGTGGTTTTGTAAAATGTACCCGTAGCCATAACGCAGCAATGTGGGCCGTTAAGCTTGGATACAAAAATGTATATAGATACCCTGGTGGTATAAAGGCTTGGAAAGAAGCTGACTATCCAATAGAAAAGGTTAAGTAATTATTTTTGAATTATAGGGCGAGATTTTTTAAGAAGAGTCTCGCCTTTTTTATATTTTATTTATGATTACAAGGCGTGATTTTCTTAATACAATTTTATTAAATAATCCAACAGTTGATAACTTTTTGATAACTTATTATTAAGAGATGACAAGAGTTATCTTCCTACAAAGAATAAACCTATAAATGTCGATTTGAAACAAAAAGCTGTTTTTGTTTATACAGAGGTTAATACTAAAAGTTTATATAAAACCAATACCCATTTGGGGGTTGTTTATAAGGATGGTAAGTTATCTGAGAAATCTATTTTAACATCTTATTGTGGTACAATAAAATTTTATGATGCATTAGTAGAAATAGGAGCAAAGTTAGGAAACAATCTTAGAGAAGATAGTTTTAATGAGTTTGTTAGAGTAAACCCTGAAATTTTACCAAATAAAGAAGATAGTAGAGTAATCTTAATATATAAATTAAAATTGACTTGAGATTAATTATTATTTCAGATTTAGTAATTTCCCTCGTTTTTAGTAAAAATATTCCTAATTAGTCTTATAAGCCTTTCCCAAGATAGCTTAGCTTTTCTTCTAATGTGTTTTGTTGTATTGTAAATTTAATATTGAAATGATTGGGAATTGTTAAGTGTAATGTCATATAATATGTTTATAAATTAAATTTTTATGATCTGTGTGTCAATATGGGTAGGATAGTTCAATGTGAGTTATGTCCTAATGGCTGTGTACTTGATGTAAATCAAAGAAGTCGTTGCAGGACAAGGATTAATAAAGAAGGGAAGCTTTATAGTCTTGTTTACGGGAAGCCATGTGCTGTTCATGTCGACCCAATTGAGAAAAAACCTTTTTTTCATTTTTTGCCCGGAACTACAGCATTTTCGATTGCTACCGCAGGTTGTGTACTAAGTTGCAAGTTTTGTCAGAACTGGCAAATATCACAGGCAAAACCTGAAGATACGGATACATATGACCTACCTCCAGAGAAGGTTGTTAAATATGCCCTTCAATATAAGAGTAAATCTATCGCATATACTTATACGGAGCCAACAGTATTTTATGAGTATATGTATGATACTGCAGTTTCCGCTAAAAATAATAATATTAAAAACACGATGCATTCCTGTGGTTATATAAACGAAAAGCCTTTAAAAAAACTTAGTAAATACTTAGATGCTGCTAATATTGATTTAAAAGGGTTTTCAGAAGAGTTCTATGAGAACACGTGTAAAGGTAGTCTTAAACCTGTACTTAATACTCTATCAATTTTAAAGCAAGAAAATGTATGGTTAGAGATAACAAATTTAATAATACCAACTTTAAATGATGATATAAAGATGATAAAGGATATGTGCGTGTGGATAAGAAAGAATCTTGGTGTTGATGTACCCTTACATTTTTCAAGATTCTTTCCTAATTATAAATTGTTAGAACTACCCCCAACTCCTCTTGAAACTCTTATGAAGGCGAGGAGAGTAGCTTTAGAAGAAGGTATTAGGTATGTTTATATAGGTAACATAAGAACCGAAGCTGAAAACACTTACTGTTACTCATGTAAAAAGATTATCATAGAAAGAGCTGGTTATTTTGTTAAACAAAATAATATTATAAATGGTAGTTGTAAGTTTTGTGGGACAAAGATCTCAGGATATTGGAGTTAATTAACATACTATGAGAAGAAGAAAATTTTTAAAAATGTTAATTAATATATTGTTTACTTTGCCATGTTTTATTAAAATGCCTTTTTTTCTGCACAACAATAGAGGGGCTGAGTATAAAGAAGCGATGTTTTGGAAAAGATTAAATTAAAAGTGTTATTTATGAATATAATTGGATTATTATTACTTATTTTATTCTCTATGATTCATTTGAGTTGTTCGGCACAAGAAAAGGAGATCGAACCAAACGTTGCTGGTTCTTTTTATCCTTCAGATGAAAAAGAACTAAAGGAGATGATAGAAGGTTTTTTAGAAAAGGCAAAGGACATTAAACGGGAAGGTAGACCCATAGCATTAATATCACCTCATGCAGGCTATATTTATTCAGGTGGCGTTGCCGGATATGGTTATAGTGCAATTAAAGGTTTTGATTACAAGAATATAATAATAATAGGTCCTTCACATAAGGTAGCTTTTAAGGGTGCATCTGTATATGTTAAGGGAGTTTTTAAAACACCGTTGGGACCTGTGAAGGTAAATGAAGCTTTAGCAAGCAAAATAATATACGAGCCATCGAATATCAAATTTATTCCTGAAGTCTTTGAAAAGGAACATTCTATTGAGGTACAATTACCATTTTTACAGAGTGTTTTAAAGGATTTTACCATTGTACCAATTGTGATTGGTTCGATGGATGCGAAAACATTTGATAGATTGGCCTCAAATATATTCAGCATCGTTGATGAAAGGACACTTATAATAGCAAGCTCTGACCTTTCACATTATCATGAGTATGATGTGGCAAGAAGCATGGATAGTAATGTAATAGATGCAATAGAAAGATTATCTATACATGATTTAGAAAATCTATATAGTTCAAGAAAAGGAGAACTTTGTGGTTATTTACCTGTTCTTGTAACTATTGAAGTCTCAAGGATGCTGGGGGCAAATGTTGGAAGATTGTATAAATATGAAAATTCAGGTGATGTTATTGGTCTTAAGGATAAAGTTGTTGGATATGCATCTATGGGTTTATATAAGATCCCATTTACTAATGATGATAAAAATACATTACTTTCTATTGCAAAGAGTGCTATAAGAGAGTTTGTGATAAACAAAAAAAGGATTGATATTGATGTCAAAAATCCTGTACTTAAATCTGATGGTGCGGTTTTTGTAACCATAAAAAAGGATGGTTTATTAAGGGGATGTATTGGCCATGTCAGACCTGTAATGCCACTTTATCAATCAGTAATATCTAATGCAATTTCTGCTTGTTCTTCAGATCCAAGATTCGAACCAGTAAAATCTGAAGAGCTTAATGATATTAGTATTGAAATCTCTATTCTTTCACCTTTAAAAAAGGTCAGGGATATAAATGAGATAGAAGTTGGAAGGCATGGACTCGTTATTAGAAAAGGCTTTTATAGTGGTTTATTATTACCTCAAGTAGCTACTGAGTATGGATGGGATAGAGAAAAGTTTTTGAAACAAGTCTCTTTAAAAGCTGGATTATATGAAGATGCATGGAAAGATTCAGATATTTATATCTTTACTGCTGATATTATTAAATGATGGTTACTCACTCTATTAACAGTTTATCAACATCGATTTCACTGTAAAAATCCTTTAAAATTAATAAATTCAGTCTTTCAAATCTTTTTTCTTGACATATACAACATATTGTGGTTTAATTATTTAGAAATTATTAATTAATACAATTTATGGTATTATAATAACTCATAAAATGGATATATGAAAGGGGGATTTATGGAGAAGATAGGAGAAATCAAATTAACTAAGAATGCTTTGAGGGTGCTTGAAAAAAGGTATTTAAAAAAAGATGAAGATGGTAGAGTAATTGAGTCTCCGGAAGATTTATTTAGAAGGGTAGCAAAATCAATAGCCGAAGCTGATAGGTTATACAATAAATCTGAAACGGAGATTGAAAATACAGTTGAAGAATTTTATAAGATGTTGACCTCATTAGAATTTTTACCAAATAGTCCTACGCTAATGAATGCAGGTAGACGGCTTGGGCAATTGAGTGCTTGTTTTGTTTTACCTGTTGATGATTCTATGGAATCTATATTTGATGCCGTAAAGCATACTGCAATAATTCATAAATCTGGTGGTGGAACAGGCTTTAGTTTTTCAAGATTAAGGCCAAAAGGTGATATAGTTGGTTCAACAAAAGGGGTTTCATCGGGACCGGTATCTTTTATGACGGTTTTCGATACAGCAACCGAGGCTGTAAAACAGGGTGGTACAAGAAGGGGGGCTAATATGGGGATTTTGCGGGTTGATCATCCTGATATTGAAAGTTTTATAAGATGTAAAGATGATAACAAACAGTTTAATAATTTTAATATTTCTGTTGCACTGACCGATGAATTCATGAAAGCGGTCGAAGAAGATTCTATGTATAACTTAATTAATCCAAGAACAAAGAAGGTCACAAAAACTGTAAAAGCTCGAGAGATATTCAAATTAATAATTGATCACGCATGGAAGAATGGGGAGCCAGGCATTGTTTTTATTGACAGGGTTAATGCATCGAATCCAACACCCCACATAGGTGCGATTGAATCAACAAATCCTTGTGGAGAGCAACCTTTGCTACCATACGAATCGTGTAATTTGGGATCTATTAACCTTGCAAAGATGGTGCGAGAAGCTCAATCTGGAGATGAATTAAATAGGGCTTATGAGGTGGATTGGGATAAGCTTCAACAGACTGTTTGGAAGTCAGTGCATTTTCTTGATAATGTTATAGACGTAAACAAGTATCCTTTACAAATCATAGAGAAGATGACAAAGGCTAATAGGAAGATAGGACTTGGGGTTATGGGGTGGGCTGATATGTTAGTTCAATTGGGGATTCCTTATAACTCTGATAAGGCTGTAAGGCTTGCAGAGGAGGTTATGGAATTTATACAGAGAGAAGCAAAATATGCTTCTGCAAAACTTGCGGAAGAAAGAGGTGTTTTCCCTAATTATAAAGGTAGCATTTATGATGGAAAAATCAGATTAAGAAATGCAACAGTTACTACTATAGCACCTACAGGAACGCTCTCAATTATTGCAGGATGTTCCTCTGGGATAGAACCTTTGTTTGCCATTTCTTATATAAGGACGGTTATGGAAGGGACAAAGCTTATTGAAACAAATCCATATTTTGAAAAAATAATAAAAGAGAAAGGTCTGTGGTCGAGGGACTTGATGGAAAAGATTGCAGAGAAAGGAAGTATAAGGGAATTCAAAGAGATACCTGAAGATATAAGAAGGGTTTTTGTTACAGCTCACGATATAACGCCATTTGACCATATAAGGATGCAGGCTGCATTTCAAAGGCATGTTGATAATGCAGTGTCTAAAACTGTCAATTTTCCAAATGATGCTAAACCAGAAGATGTCGAACAGGTATATATGCTTGCATACAAGCTTGGTTGTAAGGGCGTTACGGTTTATAGAGATGGTTCGAGAGAAGGTCAGGTTTTAACTAAGGGTAATAAGGAAGAGAAACAGGCAGTAACTAAGATTGTACCGAGAAAAAGGCCTGAGGTGATAAAAGGGTCTACAAGATTGATGAAGACTGGTTGTGGTAATCTGTACGTTACCATCAATGAAGATGAGGAAGGACATCTTTTTGAGTTGTTCACATCGATGGGTAAGGCTGGTGGTTGTGCTGCAAGCCAATCTGAAGCGATAGGTAGGTTGGTTTCGCTTGCATTCAGGTCAAATATTGAACCTGCTGAGGTTATAAAGCAATTGAAAGGGATTTCATGCCATTCACCTGCTTGGTATGATGGTGGAAAGATACTTTCTTGCTCCGATGCCATAGCAAAAGCTCTTGAAATGTATAAATTAAAAGGGAAGAAGGATAACGGAGATATGCAAAAGGTTGTTATGATGATAGGTGCTTGTCCAGAGTGTGGTGGTATGGTAGAACATGAGGGGGGGTGTCTTGTTTGTCACAGCTGTGGCTATACTAAATGTGGGTAATGTTTTCTGCTTATATCTCGATGATTTGCTGTATATGTGTGAATATTATAAATCCTTTGACCTTTTTAGATAATATCTTGTTTGCAGCTTTTTTGTAAATATCTATCTGGAATCTATATTTATTTATCAGTTCACCTAATTCAGATTCTTTGACAGGGAAGGTTTTGTAATCGTAAACATGAGCGATCTCGTTTTTTATTATAATCCTATCAATTCTACCATTGTATACAAATTTTCCTTGTTGTAATACGAATGGTAATTCAGCAAAAGAATTTGGTTGTGGAAAGATAATATTTTCAAGTATCCCAGAGGATTCAAGCTTATTTATGTCATCTATTATTATTTTTGAGTAATTCTCTAAATCTTTATATGGTGGAAATGAGTTTCTTAAAAGTATATATGACCTCCTCTCAATGTCTGTTTTTTTAATTATTCCTTTTGAAAGCTCTTCAAATAAAGTATGAAATATTATACCAAGGTTAACCCAATCTTCACCGTGTTTGGACCAAACATCAAGATCTTCTGTAACATCTTTCCAAATTAATGAGGGTTCATATTTGATTGGCTCTACGAAATAGTGGGAAAGTATAACATTATCTGATGTTTCATCGTAGTATATATTTTTTGAATCAATTTTATTAAATTGTTCATTGACTTCTTTCTCTCCGATTATTTTAAGGGTTGAGAGATTATCGATGTTATCAAAGATGTACTTGAGTCTACCTTTGTATTTCTTATTTTTGGGGATTGCAGTCATAAAGAGGTAATCTTGAGCTCTTGTGACTGCAACATAAAAAAGTCTTTTTTCCTCTTCTTTCTCCTTTTCACGTCTTGTTAAGAATTGTTTTATATTTTTTCTATTTGAGCTATCATTTTCATAAATGAAAATAATATTATCGTTTTCTTCATCTATAAGTATTGGAGAACTTTTTATGTTACTTTCTTCATCGATTGAGGGGAGAAATACAATTGGAAATTGAAGTCCTTTTGCGGAATGGACTGTCAGGATTCTTATTGCATTTGTTCCCTCTAAATTTATATTCGCTTTTGATTCGTCTGCAGATTTTGTCATGAGTAGTTTTTCACGTATTTCAATATTTGATAAACCTTTCGATTCGTAACCTTCTATTATAGTTATGAATTTTTTAATATTTGCTAATCTTTGTCTTTCGTGAAAATATCTCCATCCTTCTGTAATTGTTAGGAACTTTTCAAGTTTGATGCTTAATGGCATAAATTTTGTCTCTTCAATAAAAGATGTGATTATATCATAGATATTTTGCAAATGTTTGTTACTCGAATCGCGTAATATTTCTATGAGATGTTTATCTTTGACGATGATGTTGAGTATTACTTTATAGTCAACTTTAAATAGTGGTGATCTTAGAAGACAGAATAAGCTATAATCATCTAAAGGATTTGTTATAAATAGGATGATATCTCTCAAGATAGCAACTTCGGGCTCGTTATAAAATCCTATTCCTTTTATAATTACGAAAGGAATATTAAATCTTCTAAAAACATCTTCAAGAATAGATAAATGAGTCCTTCTATTAATTAATATTGCTATATCTTTGAAAGAACAAGGCCTTCTATCCTCTCCGTCAAATATTATTGCTTTCCCAATAAGTGTTAGTATCCTTTTTGCAATAATTGTTGCTTCCTTTTCTCTATTCTCTTTTGTTTTATCATTCCCTTCAAGAAGTATTAACTCTACATGCCCTTCACCTTTCCTTATTGGCTCAAATGGGGTATATTTAGTTTGCCAAGTTTCAAGAGGATATTGATACATTATCCTCGAAAATAGTTCATTAGTGAATTGTATTATCTCTGGTAAACTTCTATAGTTTTCTTTTACTTCCTCAAAGTGAAATTGTTCACCAAACCATTCTGATAATTTATCTTTAGCTGTTTTGAATAAACTGACATTAGCACCTCTAAAAAGGTATATTGATTGTTTTTCATCCCCGACTAAAAAGATTGTAGGCTTTTTACCTAATTCACTTTTAGCCCCAAACCCAGATCTCCATTCTTCAGTTAGCTTGTATATTATCTTCCATTGTATAGAACTTGTATCCTGAATTTCATCGATAAGTATATGATCGGTATGTTCATCGAATGAATATAATATATTTTGCCATTCGGGATTTTTAGAAAGGGCTTTATATGCTAACAATTCAATATCAGAAAAATCTAATAGACCTCTCTCTTTCTTCTTTTTGTTATAACGTTCAAGACATATTTTAGATAGCTCGATTATATTATTTGTTTTTTGATCTATTGTATAGTATCCATTATCTATAAAAAGGTCAAACAATGGTCTTTTTTTATAAACTTCTTCCAGTATTTTGAATATAGCATCCCAACCTTTTAGACCATATTCTGTGATAACATCGAAAAATAGATTAGGTTTATCTTTTTCTTCCATAAGACATTCATAAACGCTTTCATTCCATAACAAATAAGCAGTAAATTCATCCATTACATCTGTAGAAGGATCAAGGTTAAGTTCGAAGGTAAACCTTTTTAAGAGTTTTAAACAAAAAGAATGTATCGTTGATATTCTCATTAAAGGCAGTTGTTCAATTACTTTTATGAATAGGCTTGGTTCTTCTTTTTTTAATATTGTGAGGATTCTTTCTTTCATCTCTGCAGCAGCTTTTTCGGTAAATGTTATAGCAAGTATCCTTTTAATATCATTCCCAGAACGCAATAGGCTTATATATCTCATCGCCAGTTTCTCAGTTTTGCCTGAACCAGCAGGTGATGAGATTAATATATTTTTAGTCGTATCAAGATACTTGCTCATTGTAGTAAATTATTTTTTGTATATGTGGACAATATGGAGATTCACTGCAAAATTTACAAGAGTTCTCATATAATGGTTTCGCATAAAAAACGCCATTACGCATGTTCATAACTGTTTCTTTAAGAAAATCAATACTACTATTTATATAGTCTTCGATTGTTACATTATCTTTAATGTTTCTTTTATTAGGAAGCCATGTTAATTTGAGATCTTTTAGCGAATATATCCCAACCCTTTCAATATCGTATCCATATTGTTTTAATAATGCGGCATATAGAAAAAGTTGGAGATTTTTTCCTGACTTGATGGTTTGAATTCCACTTAGGTCATAACTGCCAGTTTTATAGTCTATGATTGAAAGTGTTCTATTGTTTTTGTTATGGACTTCACCTTCAAAATTACTTTTTACATCTATCCTGTCTATCTCTCCTACAAGTTTTATACCTTGAACCAATTCACCTTTAACTTTTTTTTCTCCCATTGCGAATATGTATCCATCTTTTTTTATTGCTTCTTCAATCTCATAGATTTGATCAATGATTTTAAGAAATGCATTTGTGATTACACTTTTCCAATATTCATTAATATCCTCGTTATTTAATATAACCTTTGATTTTTCTAAGAAGATGTTCTTTAGTTCTTCTTTTGAAGAAAATGGTTTTGACAATATCAATTCCATTATTTTATGCGAAAGTCTGCCTAAGAGTAATTTTTCTATTCTATACTCTATTAAGTCTAATGGAATAAGGTTTAGTACCTTTTCTAAAAAGAATCTTCTCGGGCAAAATCTATAATTGTCAATGTCTGTTACTTTGATATATTTGTCTGGAGAGAACATCTTCTTGACTATGTTAGAACCTGAAATACTTATTTCTTTTAGATAATTAGAAAAAGGTTCTTTACCTTTATATATGAGTTCTTCTTCTTTTGAAAAAATCCCTCTAATTTGGAGTTTAGTATCAGTTTTCCAAGGTACAAAGGGTGAAGGTAACAATATTTTATCATCTTCTGTTGTAGGGTAAGAAATTATTACATTTTTTGAAGACTTTGTAATTCGATCGAATATGAATTTTTGAATCTTTAATGACTTGTTAATATCTGGTAATTTCAAATAAGATTTGATGTTTTCAGGTAACAGATAGTCTATTTCAGGTTTGATTGGGAAGTCTCCTTCGATAAGACCAGCGAAGTAAATGTAGTCCGGTGATAGATATTGACAATCAAATATACTAATTATTTGTACACCTGTGGTCTCAGGCTCGAAATAAGAAGAGTTTAGAGATATTTTTAATATGTCAGTGAAGTCGCGAAGGGTTATGCGTGAAAAGTTTTTTGAATATTCTTTAAAGATATCTAATAAAGAGATATCATTTAGAATTTCATATATTTTTTGTTTTGCGTCGGCTTTCTTGTTAAAGGGGTCATAAAAATCTAATGTATTGATGATATGAATCAATTTTTCTGAGAAATTAGAAAAAGTTGAGCAATCTTTTATTTCTTCAAGTGGTTCTATTATCTTAAATAACCATCTTAATTTTGAACTAATATCTTCTAAGATCTTATTATCTTTACACCTAATGTTTTCAAATAAAAATTCTTCTAAACCAGGTAATTTGATTAAATTAAGCCAATCATCTTTCCCTTTTAATGGTGTATATAAACTGATGAAAGGTATATATTTTTTAAATACATCAGGTAATTTTTTGAAATACTCAGACATCAGAAAACTTGAGAAGGTCAATCGAGGATAATCTTCAATTATTGATTCGAGAAAGTTTATTAAATCTGTATATGGTTTGATTTTGCCTAAGGGTTTTGGATTTTTAAAAACAAAGGGAATACCGAATTTATCAAATATTCTATGTATGGTATCATAATATTTATAGTAATTCGGTAGTGTAATTATTATGTTATTTAAATCTATTGATGTATTACACATAAAGTAATACTTTATGTTTTTAGCGATGCCTTCTACTTCTTCTTCCACATCACGAAATGAGTAAACAATACAATCTTCATTAAGGATATTCCTTTCGATGAATTGTTCTTCAAATTCAAAGTTATTTTTTAAATATTGTATATAATCATTTAAGATATCATGATAAATATTAGAGTAGGGTATTATAATTATTGAATTTTCAGAATTTGTGACGATTTTTTTGAATAATTCTTTTTCATTATGTTTCAGCTCATAAAAACCATCAAATATAGATGTATTGATTTTCCTTTTATTATTAAAGAAAGTGCAGGAAATAGAGAGTGCATCATAAATGTCGATTAGGTTATATTGACTTAATATTTTTTGATATTCCTCAAATAATAAAATCGCTTCATCTATTCTCTCTTTAATATCATCTGATATTCCAAGTTTGTTAAAGGCAGATTCAAAAATCTCTTTAATGTTATTGTTATAATAATCGAAATTCGTTTTTATAGTATCTATAAAATTTGATAGTATCAAACCCGAACCAATTCCTTTTCCTTGAATAGTTGAGATTATAGCTTTAGAACAAGTATTTGATATTATCTTTTTATCAGAATATGTTTCACATAATCTTTTTGCAAACTGTGATAAAGTTGACATTTGAGGTGGGATGTAGGCTCTACTGTCTACCAAAGAGTGGAAGATTTTTTTAGCCTCTTCAATTTTGGCTGTTGACGGAGCTATATATAAAATATGAGAAAAGTTGATGCCTTCAGAATTGTTGATAATATCTTTGAATATATCTCTTGTAATATTATTTAAATTAACCGGTGTGTAATATAGTCTAAGTATCATAAATATAATATTATATACATCAAAAAGATATAAAATAAAATAAACAATGTTTTATAATCTTTGCTAATATCAGTAATTATTTAGCTATTATCAGGATGGATTAAAAGTAATATTACAATAAGTTAAAGTTACACTTGCAATTTAATTAATTTCTTATTAAATTATATGAGCTAATCTGAAATTGAGGAGAATTTATAGTGATTATAGGTAAACCATTGTTTTCTTCTAAACAAATACAAATTAGAGTTAGAGAGTTGGCAGAACAAATTTCAAAAGATTATGATGGAAAGGATTTATTGGCAGTAGGAATATTGAAGGGTGCTTTCATGTTTTTTTCAGATATTATAAGATTGATAAAGATACCTTTAACTATTGATTTTATCATAGCTTCAAGCTATGTAAAAACTGAAACCACAGGTGAAGTAAAGATATATTATGATATAAGAGAGGAGATTGAGAACAAAGATGTACTTTTATTTGAAGATATTGTCGATACAGGAATAACCTTGAATAAGATAAGGGAAAAAATTAATGCAAAGAGACCTAAGACATTGAAGGTTTGTACTTTTCTTGATAAAAAGGGAAGAAGGATAGTTGATGTACCACTTGATTATGTTGGTTTTAGGATACCAAACGAATATGTCGTTGGATATGGACTTGATTATGAGAATAAGTTCCGTAATCTTCCATATATCTCTATATTCAAGAAGAGAACATAATACTTATGTATGAGTTGATGATAGAAACGCATTTCTCAGCAGCACATCAGTTGAGAGGATATGGGGGTGACTGTGAGAAGCTTCATGGTCACAACTGGAAAGTTCAGGTACACGTTATTGCAGAAAGTCTTAATGAACTTGATATTGCAATAGATTTTCATGAACTTAAGGAGATAACAAATGAGATAATTGCACCTCTTGACCATAGTTTCTTAAATGATATATTTCCATTTACTGAAAAGAATCCATCATCGGAAAACTTAGCAAAATGGATATATGATTCCTTGAAGAAAAGGATAAATTATGAAAACTTACATGTTTCAGCTGTGACGGTCTGGGAATCAGAAACTTCATCTGCTACTTATTTTGAAGAATAAATAATGAATATTTTTATTTAATTAACATATAGTAAATATTATAATAAATATATAATATGAAAATAAGAATAGTAGTTGGGTGTTATAATTATATAATAGGAGATAGTTTAAAATATATATTGAAGGAAGAGAAGAATATAAATGTCTTGGGAATATTTAATGAATCAAATGACATTGTTGAGGTTTCGAAACTTGAGCCTGATTTAATAATTACTGACTATAAGTTATTTAAAGAATTTCCAGAACGCTTTATGGATAATAATAGAACGAGCATGCTTGTAATAGGGGATAGTACAATGCCTGATGATATAGAGAATAAGATACCAGAACTTGTAGCAATGGGAGTTCACGGAATATTATCAAAAGAGACTCATCTGGATGTCGTTAAAAAGGCTATAAAAGTAATATATGTTGGTGAGTTGTGGCTTGATAGAAGACTTATAAAAAATATACTATCATATGTTAATTCGGTAGCTAAGAGAAAAATCATTTTAACTGAGAAGGAAAGGGAGATTATAGAATTGATATGTAGTGGGTATAGAAATAAAGAGATTGCACAGAGACTTGAGATAACGGAGCAGACAGTAAAATCACATTGCAATAAGATATTTAAGAAGATAGGGGTAACAGATAGGGTGCAACTTGTTTTATATTCAAATCGTTTGTGGTCTGATATTTTCTTAACATAAATAATAGTCAAACCTAAGTATATATTATTAAAAGAAATTCATCCAACCTTTTTTTATTAAAACTAATACCTTAGTATAATTGAAAATTGATTCGATTTATAGTATAAGTAAACTTGTTGTTATAATGAGTCATTAATCTTATGGATGGTTAGAATTTGATACGATTACAATGTCCAATATGCAATAATGATTCTTATACAAAATCTGTGGAAGAGTTTAGAACATGCCCATATTGTGGAACTTTATTCAGTGGCAAATATGGGATTGATAGAAGGAGCGAAAAAAGATGGAGAAGAGAGGTTCCTGTTGAGTTATATTTGGAAGGGAAAAAGATTAACGCAAGTTCCAGAGACCTTACTAAGGCTGGCATGAACTTAAGAATAGCAGGGATGTATCAGTTTAGTGTTGGGAAAGAAATTACTTTAAAGATTAAAGATTCATACAAAAGAGCAAGGATATTGTGGATTAAAGATTTATCTGATTCTAAAGAAATTAGTATAGGTTTGAAGATTGAAGAAGGTATTGATTTGACTAATTTTTAATCAAAGACAAATTATCCATTTCGTATTTCTTCCAAAACTTTAAATATATTTGTTAAAATTAACCTCAAAACTACTAATATAAATATATGAATGGAGGATTAGTAATATGGATTATTTTCTGAGTGAAGAACAGATAATGCTAAAAGAACTTGTGAGACAGATAGCTGAAGAAAAGGTTTTGCCTGTCAGAGCAGAACTTGATGAAAAAGAAGAGTTTCCTCGTGATATTATGAAGATATTAGCAGATGCTGATCTTTTTGGGCTTTTCGTTCCGGAGGAATATGGTGGACTTGGTAAGGGCTGCCTTGAATTGTGCATTGCTGTTGAAGAATTATCAAGGGTATGTCTTGGTATTTCTACCACATATGCAGCAAATGCACTTGGTACTTATCCAATAATATTATTTGGAAATGAAGAGCAAAAGAAGAAGTACTTAAGTGATATTGCAAGCGGAAAAAAGCTCGTTGCTTTCGGATTGACAGAGCCAAATGCTGGTAGTGACGCTGGTGGTATACAAACATCTGCAAAGCTTGACGGTGCAGAATATGTTATAAACGGAACCAAACAATGGATTACAAATGGTGGTGAGGCGGATATATATACTATTATCGCTATGACAGATAGAACAAAGGGTGCTCGGGGTGCATCTGCTTTTATTGTTGAGAAGGGTACGCCTGGTTTTAGTTTTGGGAAAAAGGAAAAAAAGATGGGGATCAGGGCATCTGTAACAAGAGAGTTAATATTTGATAACTGTAGAATACCAAAAGAGAACATATTGGGAAGGGAGGGTATGGGTTTCATAGTTGCAATGAAGACTTTAGATAACTCGAGGGTAGGTGTTGGGGCTCAGGGGGTTGGAGTAGCACAAGGGGCATTTGAAGAAGCAGTTAAATTTGCGCGTCAAAGGGTACAATTTGGGCACCCAATAATAAGCTTTCAAGCAATACAGCACATGCTTGCTGATATGGCAACTGAGATTGAAGCTGCACGCTCTCTCGTATATTCTGTAGCGAGGTATATAGATAGCGGTGCCAAAGATATATCAAAGGCATCAGCAATGGCAAAATTATTTGCAACAGATATGGCAATGAAGGTTACGATTAATGCTGTACAGGTTATGGGTGGTTCTGGTTATATGAGAGAATATCCTGTTGAAAAGATGATGCGTGACGCCAAAATCCTGCAAATCTATGAAGGCACAAACCAGATACAACGAAATATTATTGGGCAGGCTATAATTAAAGAATCTGCAAAGAAATAAGCAAACATTTTGGTCGGGGCGACCCGATTTGAACGGGCGACCACTCACACCCCAAGCGAGTGCGCTACCAGGCTGCGCCACGCCCCGATAAGATATATTATAACTTAACTAAGTTGATTGAGTATTTCTTTAAGTCTTTTTTTGATATGTTCAATGAATTGTGAAGTTATTTGAGAGCTTTTCCTTTGGCTTATTGGCTCTATTTTTTGCTTATCATTCTCTGATGTATTGATACCGAGTTTTTTTCTAACACCTTCAATAGTGTATCGTTCTTGATATAACAGACGTTTAACTTGAAGCAGTAGTTCAATATCTTTCTTAATGTATACTCTTTGTCCGGACTTGCTTTTACGCGGTTTTATAAAAGGGAATTCTGTCTCCCAGTAACGTAACACATATGGTTCAACACCAACAATCTTGCTGACCTCACCAATCTTGTAAAATAACTTATCAGGAAAGGAGGGGTATTGATTTACTTTCTCGGATGTGGATTTATACATTTATTTTCTCCAATTCTGATTTCAGATTATTACTTATTTTAAAAGATATTACCCGTCTTGGTGTTATTTCAAGTTCTTCGCCTGTTTTAGGGTTTCTACCTTTTCTTGACATTTTTTGCCTTACGTTGAATGTACCGAACCCAGATATTTTAACTGATTCACCATCGATTAATGATTGTTTAATAGTATCGAAAAGGATTTCAATTATTTCTTGTGCCTCTTTCTTTGAAAGACCTATTTTTTCAAAGACTTTTTCTACTATATCAGCTTTTGTCATTTTTACCCCTCTTCAAGTTTTTATAATTATATTAAGGAGATATATACTTGTCAAGTAGAAATTATTTAAAATATAAATAAATTAATTAAATAAATTTATTTCTTTTTAAGGACAATCTTATGATTAAGTAGTGATATTTCTTTGATCTCGCCTTCGAATAGTTTCTGTTCTCCGAAAAAGTTTCTCAGATATATCTTATCTCCTTCTGGTCGCATAATGTCTACATTTTCAAGGTAAAGGATTTCTTTTCCATCTTCATATATATATGCGTTTGCCTCACACATCTTAATTCTCCTTTCCGATAATCATTTTAATTTTATCTATGATCTTTTCAATCATGTGTGGTAGAGGTTCCTTTTCGACGCTTATAATATCTATTCCTTCTTGGTTAAGTGGTAATAAAATTTTTTTAGATGTAGAAGATGCAATGGCTTCAGCCATTTTTGGGGTTAATTCCCCTAACATTGCATTGGCTAATACGATACTTAAAGGGCCAATAATTATATCGACTTTATTAACATTACAAACTATAGCATTTTCTCCTGTAGCACCTTTATTTGCCCTTGAGCGCATCATGGCTGCAGTAGCTGCTGAGTTAGTTCCAAGTGCAATAAGTTCTATTCCATCTCCAAATTCTTCTCTAAGTCTTCTAACAATAAGACTTCCTATACCTCCACCTTGACCATCTACAACTGCTATTTTTTGCACAAAATAAGTATAAATATAAACATTGTATTGTGTCAATTGATTGTGTTAGTAGAGGTAGTATTATGACCAATTTTTATTGACTTTCTTTTTAATTATCTGATAAAAAACATAGAGTGTTTAAAGATAAAAATAAGATTAGTAAAGATTGTAGTAACCTATTTTTCGAGGGTAATTATGGGTGGAGTGATGATTATTTTGCATCCTTTTTTGAGCAAACTAATTGTGATAAGTATGGATGGGGTCCAATTCAAATATATCCACCTCACACCGAGATATTAAGACAGGGTATGCCTTCTAATGCAGTCTATTATATTAAAACGGGAACAGTAAAACTTTTGTGGTCTGATAAAGATGGTCATGAATTGATAGCAGGACTGAGGCATCAAAATTGGTTTATTGGAGCACCATCTGTCTTATTGAATAAACCTTATTCTTTTACGGTAAAGACCATAACGGAATGTAAAGTCAGGTGTATATCTACTGAGAACTTTTTAAAACTTATTAATAGTAATTTTGATTTTACATTGCATCTTTTAAAAATGCTTTCGCAAGAAATATATAATCATGGAAAGAAGATCGTTATCTTTGGTTGTGTACCTGCAAAAGAACGATTAAGAAGTTTATTACGTAATTTTATTGAAAGTATGGAACATAATATGGATTTTCATAATAAGATGAAAGTTCACCTACCTTTAAAACATAGAGAACTCGCTCAAGTAATGGCTGTTACACCCGAACATCTAAGTAGAATATTAAAGGAATTTGAAGAAATAAAGGTAATTAAGAGAGAAAAAGATGGTATTATTTTTTTAGATATAAACTATTTCAAAACATCTGATAACTACTAACCATTTCTATAATCAACAAATCTATTGATATAAGTCAATAAATAAATTATAAAAAATCAATGAAAATATTAATTAATATTCTTATCTTTAATCTAATGATATTTATAAACATAGGGAGGAGATAACATGATAGTCCACGACACAAAGGCAGTAAAAAGGGATATAAAGTTTTTTGAGAAAGTCGAGGTTAAGAAAGATGTCTGCGCGTCAGCTCCATGTTGTTGGAATTGTTTATGGTCTGTTATGACATATGAAGGTTTGTGGTGTGAAAAAGATATGGATGAAGTTAATTTAAGGGACCTTTGCAATTCTTGGGAAGGAAATATAATAAAAAGTAACATTTAATTCTTATATTTTATGTATAATCTCAAAAAATTAGTAATGACAGGATTTTTTTATTTAAAGGAAGGAATTATAGATTTTGACAGCTGGTCTAAAGAGATGATAAGAGAATATGGTAAAGCGATTCAACCAGAGATTAAATATATTCGCAAATGGTCGGTTGCGATTAATAAATCTTGTTTAGGCAATGATTATGATATTAGACTTAATTGTTGGGATTTTATGGGCTGTGAATTTGCTAAGTTTCTTGAAGGAGAAGATTCTAAATTAGAATCTGGATGTTGTCCTGTATTATTAATGAATGAGTATAATGGTTTTAATAACGGTACGTATGCGGGTAGAGCATGTTGGCTTGTTTTAAATACAAAGTGTTTTAATAGTTTACAAAGGAATTATAATGAAAAGTTTAAATCCTGTATAGACTGTGAATTTTACAAGCTTGTTATTGAAGAAGAAGGTCTTGTATCGAATATTTATAATGAAAATGGAGAGTTATTTTTTCTTAAATAATTCTTCCAATTTTTTAAATGCGTCTTCTTTTTTATTTGAAAAAACTATTTTATCTGTTTCTTTGTATATGAAATAGTCACAAAAGTTAGCTTTGTCTCTCGTCCTCTGATATTCAGCTTTTGGTTCTAAACATTTGTTGTGACTCTTTTCTGAAAAGAATTTACAATTCAAGCATATATGAAGATCGGCACCACATTCAGGACAAACTGACTTCCTCGAAAAATACTTATCAACAGAGATCTCTTTTCGACAAAATGCACATATTTTCATATTTTTAAATAGCTTTAATTATTTTATCTTTTTAACAAATTCTTCGACTGGTATAGCAGCAAGTGTTAAAAGTTGGACAGAACCTCGCGAGCCGAGTTCGACAGATACCTTCATAATCGATAAATTATCGGGTGCTTCAACTATGTTGACGAAATCGTAAGGTCCAAGGACTGCATATTGCTCTTTAACTTTTACCCCCATCTTTTCAAGTTCTTTATTAACCTCAAGAATCCTTTTAGGGTTTTCTTTTATAGTCTTTCTACCTTCATCTGTTAATGTGCTTAAGATTACATAATACGCCATAATACCCTCCTTTTTAAAGATTATATCATAAAATTTTCTTTTTGTAATAATATAATAAATATTATGAAAATATCATTTATAAACATGTAGGAAATTTTTAATAATAAAATACGGTTTTAAAGATGGGATTGATATATCTTGATAATAATGCAACGACTATGGTAGCTCCAGAAGTTGTGAAGGAGATGTTACCCTATTTTGAGATGTATTATGGTAATCCATCGAGCGTTCATACATTTGGTTCTCAGGTTAACCAAAAGATTGAAGAAGCAAGATCCAAGGTGGCAAGACTTCTGGGTGCTGAACCCGAAGAGATTATATTTACGAGTTGTGGAACCGAAAGTGATAATACTGCAATAATGAGTGCGGTAGAGTCTTTTCCAAATAAGAGGCATATAATTACTACAAAGGTAGAGCATCCTGCGGTAATGAATTTTTGTAAGCACCTCTTAAAAAAAGGATATGAGATAACATTCCTACCTGTTGATAGGTTAGGCTGTCTTGATATTGATGATTTGAAAAAAGCTATCAATAATAATACATTCTTAGTAACAGTTATGTATGCCAATAACGAGACTGGTAATATATATCCAATTAAAGAGATAGGCGATATACTGCGCGAAAGGAATATATTATTTCATACAGACGCTGTACAAGCTGTTGGAAAGATAAAGATTGACTTAAAAGAATTAAATGTTGATATGCTCTCTTTATCTGGCCATAAATTACACGCGCCAAAAGGGATTGGTGCATTATATGTAAGAAAAGGAACTCGTTTTTATCCCTACATTATTGGAGGACGTCAAGAATTTGGAAGAAGGGCTGGGACTGAGAATGTAGCTTCAATAATAGGACTTGGAAAGGCGTGTGAGCTCGCTTTAGAAAGAATGGATAGTGAAATGATTTATATTTCTAATTTAAGAGATAAACTTGAAAAATCGTTACTTTCCTTATGTCCTGATTCGAGGATAAACGGAGATATTGGGAATAGATTGCCAAATACAACGAATATCAGTTTCGAAAATATAAAAGGAGGATCAATATTATTAAAGTTAAATGAATATGGAATCTGTGCATCATCAGGTTCTGCATGTTCATCGGGTTCACTTGAACCTTCACATGTTCTAATGGCAATGGGAGTCTCAACTACAGCTATTTATGGTTCAATAAGGTTTTCCTTAAGTAGATATAATAGTGAAGAAGAGATTGATAAAGTTATAGAAATTGTTCCTTCGATTGTAAAAGAATTAAGGTCTTTATCCACTTGATAAATACTTTGTTTTGAAAATGATTTGTTAATTATTCTTTAGCTTGTTCAAATAATTTATTAGTGAAAGACGTTCACTTTCAGAGAGAATAGCTCCATATCCTATCATTCTATCTATTAATTTTTTCCAATCATCATAAGTTCTTTTTTTAATCTCATAGACACGTGAATAATCGTGACAAGATGAACAGCGCTTCTTTAAAATCTCCTCAGAACATGATGAGATTTTAGCGTTAAAAGATACAAAATAAATAATAAATAAAAATATGATTACTCTAAATATCTTTTCCATCCTTTCTTATAATTTAAGATGTTAATAGACTTTAACTCTCTATAAGAAATACTTTTTGAAAAGACTCTGTATTCACTTCCATTTGGGTTCACTTTTATTACATCTGATTCCTGCCAATTTTGAAATAAATCAATAATTTTGTTCAACGATTCATTTTGATATCTTTCAATAATGAGTTTATCTGGGAGTGCGGCATTTATGTTTTTGTCTACAAAATCATTTATCTTTTCTCTATAAAAGATAGTTAGAAAAACCATGCTCTTTAGAATACGTTTGTTGGTTTTAAATGAAAAGAGCGGACTTCCTATTGAATTGGATAAAAAAGTGTCATTTCTTAATTGTATGTTTCTGTCTAATGATATTGCTTGGTACCAGTACTTTTTGTCTATTATACTATCGGCTTTTATTTCTAAAAGGGTGTGTTTTATATTTTTCATATGATATGTATAAAAATTGTGAGCAACTGTATCTGCGGCAAGATGGCTCATATACCCATAGACGAATGATTTCTGCTGATCAGTTTTCGAGACATTTAACAACTCGAAACCAAAATCCCAATTATGACAATTCTTATTTTCAGGAAGATATTTTTTACCAATTATTATATCGGCCATTATATTCCCATAAAGAAAATCTTTTTTGTATCTTCTTATAACTTCATATATACATACCGGCAATAATGGAGATAGTGTGAAAAGCTCATTAGCAAGATAGATGTGTGTTAAAGGTCCCCATGCAAATGCTGATGTTGGTATTAATATAAAAAAGAATACATTAAGTAAAGTTAATGTTAACATTCTAACTCCTTTAGAAAGTTTAATATTAGTCTTACACCAATACCAGTAGCCCCTTTTGGTATGTATGGCTTATCTTTATCAACCCATGCGGTACTTGCTATGTCAAGGTGAACCCATGGTGTCTTTTCGGCAAATTCGTATAGAAAATATCCTGAGGTTACAAGTGAGCCCGTCCTACCGCCAGTGTTTTTTAAATCTGCTGTATCACTTTTAATATATTCTTTATATTCATTGAACAAGGGCATTTCCCATGTTCTTTCGTGAGTTTCTTCACCACTTCTTTTCAATCTTTCTATCAAATCTCTATCGTTCCCCATCATAGCTATTGCTTCATTACCTAATGCAACTGAGCACGCACCTGTCAGTGTTGCAATATCTATTATTGCTTTTGGCTTAAATCTTTTAGCATAAGAAATAGCATCAGCTAATGTTAATCGTCCTTCAGCATCTGTGTTTTCTATCTCAACAGTCTTTCCATCTAATGAGGTTACAATGTCACCAGGTCTTGTAGCTGAACCACCTGGTAGATTTTCAGTTGCAGGTAAGATCCCTATTAAATTAATAGGTAGGTTTAACTCAGATACTGCTTTGAATATACCAAGAACAGCTGCACCACCAGCCATATCATACTTCATTTTATCCATGCCATCTGATGGTTTAAGAGATATGCCACCGCTGTCGAAGGTTATTGACTTGCCTATTAGAATTAGAGGTGGTGTATTCTTACCTTTGTAGTGTAGTACTATAAATTTTGGTTGTTCTTTCGAACCTCTTGAAACAGAGAGAAAGAGATTTAAACCAAGTTTATCACATTCTCCTTTTTCCATTACTTTCACGCTTATATTATTTTTACTCAGTGATTTAGCGACATCTGAAAGTTTCTTTGGTGTCATATCATTGGCAGGTGTATTAACGAGGTCTCTTGTGAAATGTACAGCAGAGGTTAAAATCTTTATGTAATATAATTCATTATTTAGTTCACGAGAATACTTAGATAGCAATATCAGATCCTCAATATTGATATCCTCCTCGTTTTCATATTGTCTTTTATATTTTTTAAATCTGTAATTTGAGAGCAATATTCCTTCAATAAAATAAGAAGGTGATATATTTATATCTGAGAATAACCTTGATGAAATAGCAACTGTTTTAACATTTTTACCCTTTAAAAAGGTTAAACATTTCCCACCTGCTTGTCTAATCTTTTCTAAATTAATCTCACTCTTTTTCCCAAGTCCTGTCATCAGTATGGATTTTGGTTTTATATAATTAGTCGAAGGTATTAGTAATAATTCAGAATGTTTACCTTTAAAAAGATTGTAGTTTTTTTCGATAATTTGAGATATATTATGTGGTAGAATATTTTTATTAATTTCTCCTTCAAAAGCTGGAAGAATCAAAACATCACAAACGGAGTCTACTTCTGGTAAATCTTTTAATCTGATATCCATTATTTATTAATTTTATATTATTTTTTAAAAAATATCTATCAGTATGAGATATTCATAAAATATTCATTTTATATTCATCTTTTATTCATAATTAAATTTTATAATTATTTAAAAAAAGATAATAAATAGTGTTATAATGAAAGAGGGAGGATTAAATGAAACAACGTAAATGTGAAAAATGTAATAATACAACAAGGCAAGAAGATGGCATTTGTGTCATATGCAAACTTGGGTTGACGCAGATGTCTTCAGAGTTAAAAGAGATGATGAAGAAGTATAATAAGAGGATTAAAGCCGCATAAAAAGATAAATTTATTTATCTTTCTGTTACGTAAATATCATTTATGTACTATTTGTAAAGATTGAATTTAGACGTTTTCAATTTAATGCAGATATTGCTCAAAAATTTATTTAACTCGATAAATTTATTTAAGATGTCCTTATTAGTGTTGTAATAAGATAATCATTAACTATATATAAGTATAATCATATTGTTATATACAATGTGCATAAAAGGTATCGAAAAATAAATTTTTTCGCAACATCTGCATTATTTTATCCATAAATAGTTTCCCATGTGTACATAAATGATATTTACGTAACAATTTATTTATCTTTCTCGATAATTTTAATCAGTTCTTTATATCTCTTTTCTCCGATACATTCTCGTGCAGATGGGCACCATTGAATACAAGTGGGTTTCATATCCCTTGTTATCTTTCTGCCACATCCTTTACAAATTATTTCGACTTCGTCTGACCAGATTTCTGATACTGTGTCACACCAAAAGCACTTTATTTCCTCTGGGTATGGTGACCTTATTTCCTTACTACCTGGACAACTTTCCTTAAACATTATAAATCCTCCCCAAATTATTTTTTAAGATGGCCTATTAATCAATAAACGCTTTTAAACTTAGAATAATGACCTTTCTTTCAGGGTCATTCGAGATTATTCGTACATTCTTGTTTATAAGACCCATCCTCCCCTTTATATCTATTTTTGCTTTTATTTTACCTTTTTCTCCAGGTTTTATATGGTTAGAACTAACCATTATAGCTGTGCAACCTCAAGATGGAACTATTTCCTTAATATCCAGATCCTCATTTCCTTTATTTGTGAATTCGAAGATATATTCTATTGAATCGCCTTTTCCTATAGTGCCAAAATCGTGAGTTTCTTCATCAAATATTATTTTTGGTTGCGCATAAGTTATTGCAGCACTTAATATGAGAATAAATATTGAAAGAAGAAATACTCTCATTTAATTATTATAATTGTAAAAGATTAATTTTTAAAGGAGAAATGAGCATGTCAAAAATAGGTTAAAATAGTTTATATATGGATTTAGATAAAGAAAGTAGATTGATACTTTTATTATCAAGAATTGATCTTGATGGGGAGGCATTTAATATAATTAAAAAATTATTTAAAGAAGCCAATTGGGACAATTTAATAGAGCTATCCAAAAAACAAGGAACGTCTGCTATTGTTTATAAAAATCTTTTAAAGTTTGATAATGTACCTAAAGGTGTACTTTCTAAACTTGAAGATATTTATCACAATCTATTAAGAAGAAATATCTTGATGATAAATGAGCTTGACGGAATTATAGATGGTTTAAAGAGGGAAGGTATTGAAATAATAACGTTGAAAGGAGCTTTAGCATCAGAAAGTATATTTAAAAACATTGGTCTTTATCCGTCTGATGATATTGATTTTCTTGTAAAAGAGGAAGATATAGATAAGGTTAAAGATTTTCTCATTTTAAATGGTTATAAGCTGAATATAAAAGCTTTCGATGAATATAGGAGATATTTTATTAAAGAGCAATATCATATCAACCTATCAAATAATGAATTTTCGGTCGAACCACATTGGAATCTTTTTATGAGATATTTTGATACACCAAGTGATTTTTGGTGGGAAGAGAATATGGCAATAGAGTCGAATAACAGGATTTATAGGATACTATCCCCAGAGAAGAACATATTATATTTAACGTTCAGATTCTTCAACAAGGGTTTTAGACAGTTGCGTTTTCTTCTGTTAATTAATGAGACTATAAGGTATTATGAAAATATATTAGATTGGGAAAAGCTTTTTAATTATGCAATTAGATTTAGATTTGAGAGTGTTTTAAGAGTATCATTAAAGATGTGTAAAGATGTCTTCTCCTTGAAAATACCAGAAGAATATGTAAAACTCAAAAAATTGAGGGTGAGGTTAATAAGTTTATTTGCGCAAAAGATGATATTGAGGGAGAGAGAACCCCATCCATTTTATAAGTTTCTTTTCATTTTCTTGAGAGATGATAATTTAGGGGTTTTTAAGATAATATTACGCAGAATCTTCCCTTCGAAGGGCGAGATAATTCAAAGGTATCGATTAGACCCTTTCTCATATAAAATTTATCTTTATTATATATTTAATCCTTTTCTGATTCTTCTCAGAAGACACGAAAGATGAGAATCGCTATACTTGGTTCTCGAGGTATTCCTTGCACATATGGCGGATTTGAAAGATTCGCTGAAGAATTGTCCACAAGACTTGTACTTAAAGGATATGAGGTTTTAGTATATTGTTGTAAACCATATTCGAATATCGACAACAGGAATTATAAAGGTGTAAAAAGGGTAATTTTACCTACAATTAGAAACAAGTTTCTTGAAAAACCTGTATATGCATTTATCTCAATTTTGCATGTTCTTTTTCAGAAAGTTGATATTGTGCTTATGCTGGGTGTCAGCGTTTCATTATTCTGTTTCATACCACGTCTATTAGGTATAAAAGTCTTGATTAATATTGATGGATTGGAATGGAAGAGAAAGAAATGGAATAGGTTAGTTAGGTACTATTTGAAAATGTCAGAAAGAGTTTCTGGTTTCGTTGCAAATAAGGTTATAACAGACTCAATATATATTAAAGACTATTTCATAAGAAAATATAAAAGAGAGGCATTATATATCCCATATGGTTCAAATATTATTCAGACATCTTCTACTAATATTCTTAATAGATATTCTTTAAAGCCTAATGAATATTTCCTTTACGTCGGAAGGTTTGAAATAGAAAATAACCCTTTGGAGGTTAGAGAAGCCTTTGATGAGCTTAGTGATATTTCTAAGAAGCTTGTTATGGTAGGAGATGCCCCCTTTGCTAATAAGTATATAAAAAAAGTTAAAGAAACAAAGAATAGCAGGATTGTATTTACAGGTAATATATTTGGTGATGAATACCTGGATCTTTTAAATAACGCTTTTTGTTATATCCAAGGAAGTGAAGTAGGTGGTACCCATCCAGCACTACTTGAGGCAATGGGAGCAGGGAGATGCATAATAGCTAATGATATACCTGAACATAGAGAAGTATTAAGAGATGCCTGTCTTTATTATAACGGAAAAGAGGACCTAAAGAAAAAATTAGAATTAGTAATAAAGAATGAAATATTAGTAAAAGAAAAAGGCGATAAAGCGAAGAAAATCGCAGAAGATGAGTATAGTTGGGAAGATATTTGTAAAAAATATGAAAGAGTTTTTTTAAATTTTATAGAGAAGAATGATGAATAATATTTTTAGCATTAAATATTTAAGAGATTTGGTGAATTACTGGTTCCCGCCAATTATTTGGATGATTATAATATTTCCAACGAATGATTATCTAAGTTCAAAGAATACATCAAATATTATAATTCCGCTTATTTTAATAATATTTCCAGATATTGATAATTTTACCCTAAATTTTATTCATTTTATAATTAGGAAGATGTTTCATTTTTTTAATTATTTATTTCTTGCTTTTTTGCTTTATCGTGCTTTTACGAAGGGGAGGAAAACCTGGTATTTGAAAGGGATGATAATCACAGTTATTATTTCAGCAATATACGCAATTATGGATGAGCTCATCCAGACGATAATCCCTTCGAGATCTGGAACATTTTACGATTTTATTATAGATATATCTGGATGTGCTTTCTTATTTGGTATCGTTTATTTAAAATATAAATGATTTATAGAAGATTTTTATATGGAAAGATTTAAGATTACCACCAAGTTTAAACCTAAAGGCGATCAACCAAAGGCAATCAAGGAACTTGTAAGAGGTATAAAAGAAGGATATAAACATCAGGTCCTTCTTGGTGTTACGGGTTCAGGTAAGACTTTCACTATTGCAAATGTTATTGAGCAGGTTAATAAACCAACACTCGTTATAGCTCATAATAAGACGCTTGCTGCTCAACTTTATGGCGAATTCAAGGAATTATTTCCAGATAATGCAGTTGAATTTTTCGTTAGTTATTATGACTATTACCAACCCGAAGCATACATACCTACAACGGACACTTACATAGAGAAGGATGCATTGATTAATGATGACATTGACAGAATGAGACATTCTGCTACAAGAGCTGTTCTTGAAAGAAGAGATACTATCGTAGTTGCCTCAGTTTCATGCATTTACGGCATTGGTTCTCCACAGGATTATATAGACATGCATCTTATTATAGAAGAAGGTATGAAGACAGAAAGAGATGCAATATTAAGGAGATTAGTTGAGATGCAGTATAATCGTTCTGACTCATATTTTAAAAGAGGTGATATAAGGGTAAGAGGTGATATTGTTGAGATTTATCCTTCATTTTCACTTGATAAGGGTATAAGGATTGAGTTTTTTGGAGATTTTATAGATGCCATATATGAATTTGACCCAATTACTGGAGATAAATTGAGAAAGCTACAAAAGATTGCTATATTTCCAAATAGTCACTGGATTACGCCAAGAGAAAGACTTGAACCTGCATTGAAGAATATCGAGAAAGAATTGGAAGAGCGCATCTCTTATTTCTTAAAACATGGAAAGACTGTTGAGGCATCTCGGATTGAGCAGAGGACGCTATTCGACCTTGAGATGTTGAGGGAATTTGGATATTGTCATGGAATAGAGAACTACTCAAGGCATCTAAGCGGGAGGGCTCCTGGGGAGCCTCCTTATACGCTAATAGATTATTTCCCTGAAGATTTTTTGATGATTATTGATGAGTCTCATGTAACAATACCACAAATTGGTGGAATGTATGAGGGAGATAAGTCAAGGAAGCAAACTCTCGTAGATTATGGTTTCAGGTTACCTTCAGCTCTCGATAATAGGCCATTAACCTTTAAAGAATTTGAGCATCGTGTGAATCAAGTAATATATGTTTCAGCAACACCTGGGCCTTACGAATTAGAAAAATCAGGTGGTAGGATTATAGAGCAGATTATTCGTCCAACAGGATTGGTAGACCCTGAGATGTTAATAAAACCAGTTGAAGGACAGGTTGATGATCTTCTTAAAGAGATTAGAATATGCTCTGAAAGGGGAGAGAGGGTTCTTGTTACAACATTAACTAAGAAGATGGCTGAGGACCTTACAGATTATTATTCAGAATTAGACGTTAAAGTCAAGTATTTACACTCTGATATAGATACACTTGAAAGGGTAGAAATAATAAGGGACTTAAGACTTGGAAAGTTCGATGTTTTGATAGGGGTGAATCTTTTAAGAGAAGGTCTCGACTTACCAGAAGTTTCACTTGTGGCTGTTCTTGATGCTGATAAAGAAGGTTTTTTGCGCTCGGAACGTTCGCTAATACAAACTGCTGGGCGCGCAGCGAGAAATGTAAATGGAAAGGTTATTTTATATGCAGACAAGATTACAGGTTCTATTAAAAGGGCAATTGATGAGACTCAAAGAAGGAGAAAGATTCAGCTTGAATATAACAGAAAAATGGGAATCACACCTGAGACTGTCAAGTCCAATATTAAGAATATACTGAGCTCTATATATGAATCTGACTATTGGACGGTTGAGACAGTGGGAGAAGATAAAGTGGGATATGGATACGATGAAGAAACAGTTAAAAGACTTGAAGAAGAGATGTTGGAAGCTGTAAGACTTCTTGAGTTTGAGAGGGCTGCAAAGATAAGAGATAAGTTAAGGGATATCAAGAAGAGGATGCTCGAGGTAGGAATTAAGGTATAGTATGAGGGTTTTGCTAATAAATCCAAATAGATATAAGTTCCCGCCTGTTCCCCCAATTGGTATCGAATATATTTCATGCTCTATGGAGCATGCTGGCCATGAGGTTGAAGTTTTAGACCTATGTTTTTCAGATGATATCTATAAAGATATTGAAGAGTCTATTAATATATTTAAACCTGAAATTGTTGGTTTGAGTGTAAGAAATATCGATTCTGTTTTATATCATAATAATGAATTTTTTCTTGAAGAAATGAGGGATATAGTAAAGTTTTTAAAGTATAACTTTAATTTGTGTGTAATAGTTGGGGGGACTGGTTTATCAACTAACCCAGAAGGTGTTGTTGATTATTTAGGCGCAGATGTAGGAATAGTCGGTCCTGCAGAAGAGACTATCAATATATTAATAGAAGACATTAAGAATAAAAGTTTAAGAAGCAGGATTTATCACGGAGTCTTGAGGAAAGATGTAAGTTGTAAGCGTAAGATAGATGCAATAGATTATAAGATATATTATGAAAATGGTGGAATAGCTGGTTTCGAAACTCATAAAGGATGCAGTTCTTCATGCCCTTATTGTATAGAGGCAAATAAAAGGGTTTTTTTGAGAGACATCGACCATGTCATTTCAGAAATAAAGGATTTTGTATCAAGAGGGTACAATCATTTTCATCTCTGTGACTCAGAGTTTAATGAAGACCTTGATTACTCAATAGAATTTTGTGAATCTTTAAAAAGGGCATCTCTCGATATTAAATGGACTGCATATATGAAACCTTCTGAATTTAGTAAAAGATTATTAAAACTCATGAGAGATACCGGGGTTTATTTAATCACTCTTACGGTTGATTCTTATAGGAAGTGCACTATGTATTGGTCTGATGTAGAGAGATTCGTATTTACTGCTAAACCACTTGGAATTAAGGTAGTTATAGATTTTCTTACAGGGTTTCCTTATGAAAAAGAGGAGGAGATTTGCGAGAATATTAATCTATTAAAAAGATTGCTTCCGGATAAGATTAGTGTAAATACTTATATAAGGCTTTATAGTTCAACTCAGATAACTAAGATAATTAGAGGTGACTTTGAATTAAAAAAATATCTTATTGGAAATATTGAAGATGACTCTTTAATTAGACCTGTTTTTTACAATCATATAACATCAGATGACATAAAAAAGATAATAGGAGAAGATCCATTGTTTATAATTGAAGGGATCGAAAAAGGTGTAAATTATTGTAGGGTTTAAGAAATTTTTTAGATGCCTTTTAATGGACACTGATCGCATAATGGTCTTTTTGATTTGCAAAATGTCTTTCCGACTTTTACAATTAGTGCGTGGTATTCATTGAACAATTTAACATCTTTTTTCAATGATTTATGAAATAGGTTCTGATAATAATCATAAGAATCTTTATCCGTTAAAATACCATGACGTGAAAGGATTCTCTTTGTATATGTATCTATTACAAATATGGGTTTGTTTATAGCATAAAGAAGGATAGAGTCTGCTGTTTCTTTGCCTATGCCGTTAATAGAGAGAAGTTTTTTCCTTAATAACAATGTATCTTCGTTATTCATAGACTCTATCTTCCCATTGTATTCTTTGATAAGAAAATCAATGAATGATTTTAATCTTTTGGCTTTTATCGTATAGTAACCTGAAGATTTTATTAATTCGGAAAGTTTTTTGTGGTCTATTTTATATATCTTATATGGCTCTAAAAGCTTATATTTTTTAAGATTTTCTATTGCCTTTTTAACATTGGACCAATTCGTATTTTGCGTTAGTATCGCACCAACAGCAACTTCAAAAGGACTATCGCCTGGCCACCAATGTTGAGGTCCGAAGGTATTATAAAGAATTTCAAATATATTATTAAGTTTCTTATCAAAACTCATGTTTTACGTAAACATCATTTATTTACTATTTGTAAAGATTGAATTTAAATGTTTTCAATATAATGCAGATATTGCTCAAAAATTTATTTAACTCGATAAATTTATTTAAGATGTCCATATTAGAGTTGTAATAAGATAATCATTAACTATATATAAGTATAATCATATTGTTGTATACAATGTGCATAAAAGGTATCGAAAAATAAATTTTTTCGCAACATCTGCATTATTTTATCCATAAATAGTTTCCCATGTGTACATAAATGATATTTACGTAACACTTATCAAAACTCATGTTGAAAACTTTAATAATAAGATTATATCATTACTTGTTATGTTAATATCTTTAATTTAACGCGGTCTTGTTTATAAAATAGGAAACAATTATAATAGAATTCCTTATATTATGAGGGGTGTAGAATGATAATAAAAGGTAGGGTTTGGAAGTTTGGTGACGATATAGATACGGACGGTATTATACCTGCAAGATATCTGAATACAACGGAACCTGAAGAACTTGCTAAGCATGTTATGGAGGATGTGGACAGGGAATTTCCTAATAAGGTGCGCAGAGGAGATATAATAGTTGCAGGTAAAAATTTCGGTTGTGGTTCTTCAAGAGAACACGCACCAATTGCATTAAAAGCAGCTGGGATCAGTGCTGTGATAGCAAAAAGTTATGCAAGGATATTTTATAGAAATTCTTTTAATATAGGGTTACCAATATTCGAATCAGAAGAAGCTTCATCGAGGATTTCAAGTGGTGATGAAATTGAAATATATGCAGATACAGGAAGGATTGTAAATATAACTAAGAATGAGGAATACATGGCTAATAAAATCCCAAGATTTATGCAAGATCTTATAAATGCTGGCGGCCTAATAGAGTGGACAAAGCAAAGAATAGAGAGGGGGATAAAAAGTAAGATATCATGAAGACTTATAATATTGCTGTAATACCCGGCGATGGTACAGGGCCAGAGGTTATAAGAGAGGGAGTAAAGGTACTTGAAGCAGTGTCTTCTCGTATGAATTTCAAGCTAAATCTTAACTACTATGACTTTGGTGGAGAAAGATATCTAAGAACTAAAGAGATATTACCCGATAACGCGATAGAAGAACTTAAAAGGTATGATGCAATTTATCTTGGGGCTATAGGACATCCAGAAGTAAAGCCAGGGATACTTGAGAAGGGAATATTATTGAGATTGAGATTTGAGCTTGATCAATATATTAATCTTAGACCAGTGAAGTTATTTCCCGGTGTTGAGTGCCCTATTAAAAACAAAAGGCCTGAGGATGTTGATTTCGTTGTCGTTCGTGAGAATACAGAAGGTCTCTATGCAGGTGCAGGTGGTTTTTTAAGGAAAGGTACACCTTTTGAGATTGCAATACAAGAATCGATAAATACAAGAAAAGGTGTAGAGAGGTGTATAAGGTTTGCATTTGAGTATTGCAAGAAGAGAAATAAAAAGAATAAATTGACATTGTGCGGTAAGACGAATGTCCTTACATATGCTTTTGATTTATGGGAAAGAACATTCCATGAAGTTGCAAATGAGTATCCTGATATAAATACTGATTACGCTCATGTTGATGCGGTTACTATGTGGTTTATTAAGAATCCTGAGTGGTTTGATGTTATTGTAACAGATAATATGTTTGGGGATATTATTACAGACCTTGGGGCTATGATCCAAGGAGGGATGGGGATAGCGGCTGGGGGCAATATAAATCCCGAGGGCGTTTCTATGTTCGAGCCGATTGGTGGTTCTGCACCTAAATATACTGGCAAGAATGTTGTTAATCCTCTTGCGGCGATATGTGCTGGAGGCATGATGTTAGAGCAGCTTGGTGAACTAAAGGCAGCTAAACTCATAGAAGATTCAGTTATCGAAGTTACATCGAAGCATTTAAAGAGTTTATCAGCAGGACAGATGGGTTATAGCACTACAGAAGTAGGTGACCTCGTTGCTAATTATGTAATAAAATTACCTCTATCATAAGCAAATTGATGAAGATAGTCTTTAAGATAAAAAATATATCTTTGCAGGCAGAATTATACAATACAAAGACAGCTAAAGCAGTTTACGATGTATTACCTCTTGAGGCTGATATTGAAGAGTGGGGAGATGAGTTTTATTTTGAAACACCAGTTCAAATGCCACTTGATGAGACGGCAACCAGTCGGGTTAAGATTGGAGACATTGGTTATTGGCCTCCTGGGAACGCTATAGCAATATTTTTCGGTCCAACACCTATAAGTAAAGGTAATGACCCTGTCCCAGCAAGTGATGTTAATCTTATAGGTAAGATTATAGGTGATGCAACTATCTTAAGAGAATTAAAAGGTGCTCGAAAAATAAGAATAGATAAGGCATGAGGTTGTTTTCATTTTATTAATGACATCCAATCATTTGCAAACCTCTCAAGCCCCACATCTGTTAGTTCATGATTAATATTAAAGCTCTTCCAGTCTTTTGATAAATCAAGATTTTTGTATTCTATGCTTTTAAGATCTTTCGGGTCATATTCATAAATTTCCTTACTATTCACTACTGGCATTCCGTTGTCAACCCATTCTTTGAGTATCTTAAAGGGTGTAGTTATAATATCCGAACCAAGTTTCATAGCATATAGAAAATGGTTATAATTTCTTACACTTGCTGTTACGACTTCAACATGCCTATCACTTTTTTCAAACATCTTGATTATATTTGCTATTAAATCCATGCCGTTTTCACCTTTATCATCGAGTCGACCGACAAATGGTGAGACGAATACATCACCTTTTTTCGCGCCTTTTGTTGCCGAATATACTGCCGCTGCTTGTTCTTGTGTAAAACAAAGGGTCATATTAATACGAATACCCTTTTTGATTGCGAGTTCTGCTGTCTTCAACCCCTCGAATGTGATAGGGACCTTGATATGTGCATTTGGTATCCATGAAAACATTTCTTCAGCCTGCGACAACATCTCTTCTGCTTTTGTATTAAAATCTGAGTAAACCTCGACAGAAATAGAACCATCAGGTATTAGGATAGAAAGCTCTTTAACAACATCCTTATAAAAATATAAGATTTCCTCTGGACTAAATTTTTCTCCCTTTTTAATTTTTTCTTGTGCAATAGGATTTTTTGCTATCAAAGTTGGGTTTGTTGTCTGACCATCTAAAAATCCCAATTGTTTTAACGCTTCTCTTGTCTCAGAAGGATCTCCACCATCAAGAAAGATTTTTGAATTAAGGTTTGCTGGTCTCATATTAACTCCTTTACTTTATTAACAATAGAATTCTTTGATATACCTTCATAATCTAATAACTCCTGGGTTTTACCACTTTTTGGAATCTTTTTAACAGCAAGTGAGTATACAGGTACTTCAATTGTATTGAGACAACTTCTAACTGCTTCTCCAATCCCTCCTTCGGCAAAATGGTCTTCAACAGTTATTATAGCTTTTGTCTCATAAGCAGAGTTTTGTATAGTTTTTTTATCTATTGGTTTTACACAATATAAATCAATCACTCTGATATTTATATTTTCATTCTTCAATTCTTCATATGCTTTTAATGTTTCATGGAGTGTTATACCAGCAGCAATAATAGTAACCACATCTTTATCACTTTTCCTTAATACTTTACATCCGCCAATTGGAAATCTTTCAGATGATTCATAAATGATAGGGGTATCCTGTCTCGTTGTTCTAATGTAAACAATACCAAAGTGCTTAGCAGCTTCCTCAACGAGTTTTTCCGTTGAGATAGCGTCGGAAGGATAAAGCACGACACTGTTTAGGATTGTTCTGAACATGGCTATATCTTCCAGCCCCATTTGTGAAGGTCCATCCTCGCCTATTGAGACACCTGCGTGTGAACCACAAAATTTGATATTTGCATTTGAATACTGGCACATCCTAATCTGATCAAATGCTCGTGTTAAGAAAGCACCAAATGATGAGACAAAGGGAATCTTGCCCCTTCTCGAAAGGCCTAAAGCCATCCCAATCATATTCTGCTCAGCGATAAACATCTCAAAGAATCTTTCTGGATAGGCAGATTTGAATATCTCGGAATAGGTTGAATTACTCACCTCAGCATCAAGGACAACGATATCAGGAAATTGTGTATAAATTCTAACAAGGGCATTACCGTATGCCTTTCTTGTTGCTAAATGGGTATTTTTTGGATAGTTTATCTCTCTCGAAGGTGGCTTATTTTCAACTTTTGGACGATATTTTTTTGGTCTTTTTATACTACCAACTATATCTTTATCGACCACACCAAGTTCTTTTATTAGTTCTTTTACGACCTCTTTAGGTGGAACCTTTCCATGCCAACCATTCTTATCTTCAAGTAAAGATATACCCTTGCCTTTAATAGTCTTTGCAATGATCATTACTGGTTTATCTTTCGAACGGTTGGCTATCTTGTATGCTCTAACTATGTCATTGATTGAATGCCCATCAATCGATATTGTTTTCCATCCAAAGGAAGATATCCTTTTTTCATATGCTTTGAGGTTATGTCCATACATAGTTTCACCACATTGTCCGAGTCTGTTCACATCTATAATACCTATGAGATTGTTAAGTTTATAAAATGCTGCAATCTGTATTGCTTCCCATATCGAACCCTCTGACATCTCACTATCCCCAAGAAGAACATAGGTCTTGTAAGGTAGTTTGTCTATGTATTTAGCATTTAGAGCCATACCTGCTCCTATCGATAAACCTTGTCCCAATGAACCTGTAGCAGCCTCAGTAAATTTAAAAGATGTTGTAGGATGTCCTTCAAGGGGGCTATTGAATTTACGCAGGGTTAATAGCTCATCTTCAGATAACTTTCCAGATGCAGCCCAGAGTGCATAAAACAGTGGTGATGCATGGCCTTTTGAAAATATTATTCTGTCGTTATTAGGATTTTCAATGTTGTCTGTATCGTACTTAAAAAAACCACCAAAGAATAATACTGTCATTAACTCGGTTGCAGAGAGTGAAGAGGAGGGGTGTCCTGAACCTGCTTCTGCTGTGGAGATTAGTATGTAATATCTTATTAATTTTGCTAATTTTTCAAGATGTGATATGTCAATCATATAATCATATTTTTTTAAAGATAGTTAGAAAATTATTAATGAGAAGGTGTGTCATTGTCAAGTTAGGAGAATTAAAAGAATTTTTCATTGACAAATTAAATATAATTTTATAACACTTAATCAAAGATTAAGCCACGAAGGCTAAAAAAGACCAGAAGGTCAGAAAGCTTTCGCGGCTTTTTTTATTGCTGCGGGAAAGGAGATAAAGATGTAGTGAAGTTTAAGATTCCAGGTCGATTTCCATTAATTATTATTATATAAGAACCTGTCCGCTAAGTTATTAATGATGAACAGCAAGAACGAAGAAAGCAAGAACTATAATTATTATGCGTTTCAATTACGAATTTTCTTGAAACATATGTCAAATTCAAGCTAACAAAATTTAGTGATATTACCTTAGACCTTCAGTATATCAGGGATAAGATAACGCATGAAAATGACAATGAAGGCTTTATCTATGGTATTAGATTAGTAGCAAACTTTTAACATGTAGGAGGGAAATATTATGCATATGGCAGATGCTTTATTATCCCCTGCGGTTGGGGGTACAATGTGGGCGCTTACAGCAGGAACTATTTTATATTCGGCAAGAAAATTAAAGGACAAAATTGATGATAAGATGATACCACTAATGGGTGTTCTTGGAGCGTTTATTTTTGCAGGTCAGATGATTAACTTCACAATTCCAGGTACAGGTTCAAGTGGTCATATAGGGGGTGGTATGTTACTCGCAATTCTTCTTGGTCCATATCCAGCATTTCTTGTTATATCATCAGTACTCATAATACAAGCGCTGTTTTTTGCTGATGGAGGACTTCTTGCATTAGGAGCAAATATATGGAATCTTGGTTTCTACCCTTGCTTTATTGGTTATCCGCTAATCTTCAAGAAGATTATAAAAGGCAGATTTACTAATAAAGGTGTTATGTATGCATCAATCTTAAGTATGGTTATCTCACTTCAATTAGGAGCTTTATCAGTTGTATTCGAAACGAAACTTTCTGGAATAACAGAATTACCACTGAGTACATTTTTACTATTAATGCAGCCGATACATCTTGCAATAGGTATTATTGAGGGATTCATAACAGGAGCTATCGTGTTATATGTCAGGAAATTGAGGCCAGATCTCGTTGAAAATCTTGAGGGTATAAAAACACTTCCATCGGGTGTTAGCATTAAAAACGTTCTAATATCAATGGCTATTATAGCACTAATCACTGGTGGTATACTTTCATGGTTTGCTTCAACACACCCAGATGGTCTTGAATGGTCTATAGAAAAAATATATGGTAAGCCAGAGGTACCTGAGCATCCTTCACCAATCACGGAAGGTCTTAAGACTTTGCAAGAAAAGACTGCTATATTGCCAGACTACTCTATACCTTCAACTTCTAAGGAAGAAAGTGAGACTTCTTCTTGGCCTCAGGTAAAACCAGATACATCTCTTTCTGGTTTTCTTGGAAGCATAATGGTACTATTATTGATATTTTTATTTGGTTTTTGTATAAAGATAATAAGGAAATCTAAAACAAAGCATGAGATTTGATTCTGAATATTTTAATCTTGGTTATCTCGATACTTTATCCTATAAAGATACATTTATACATCGACTTGATCCACGGACTAAGTTATTAGTTACTCTCATATTTATAATATTTGTTGTCTCTAACTCTAAATATGAGATTACAAAGCTGATACCATTTTTAATATATCCTGTATTCCTTCTTACATCAGGTAATATACCGTTACGCGCTGTACTTAAGAAAATCTTGATAATCTCACCATTCTTAATCTTTATCGGGATATTCAATCCCATATTCGACAAAAGAACAATTTATATAATCATGGGGATACCAATATCTCAGGGTTGGATATCTTTATTCTCTATAATTTTAAAATTTATACTCACCGTAAGTTCTGCTATACTTCTGATTGCAGTTACATCATTCCCTGGAATATGTGAAGCTCTTGAAAAAATGAAGGTGCCAAATATCTTAGTAATCCAGTTATTATTTTTGTACAGATATCTATTTGTCTTACTCGAGGAATCTCTTAAAATAGTAAGGGCGAGAGAAGCACGTTCATTTGGCAAAAGAGGAAAGGACATTAAGACTTTCACGAAGACATTATCAGTTCTTCTCATAAGAAGTCTTGAAAGGGCTGAAAGAATTTATCAAGCTATGCTTTCAAGGGGATTTAAAGGAGAGATACATTTACTCCGAAAACACTCTATAGGCTTTAATGATATCGTTTTTGCAGTATCGTTTGTAACAATTTTCTATATTCTTAAGGTGTATAATATTGTTAATATATTTGGAGAAGAGTTAAAGAGCATATTTTTTAATGAGTCACCATATTTTAGAAATAAAGGATCTCTACTTTACATATCCCGATGGCACCAATGCCCTTTCAGGTGTTTCTCTCAAGATATTTCATGGAGAATCTGTGGGTATTACAGGTGCTAATGGTATGGGGAAGACAACCTTATTATTAAATATTGGTAGGCATCTTTTACCAACAAAAGGAGAGATATCAATCGGAGATATTACCCTGTCAAAAAAGACTCGTCAGGATATACGCAAAAAGGTAGGATTTGTATTCCAGAGAACAGATGATCAGTTATTTATGCCATCTGTCTATGAAGACGTCGCCTTTGGACCAATAAATATAGGGTTATCACCAGATAAGGTAGAAGAGCGTGTTAAGCTTTCACTCGAGATGGTAGGATGCCTACATCTAATCAACAGACCACCTCACAAGCTTTCAGAAGGTCAAAAGAGGGCCGTCGCAATTGCAACTGTAATATAGCGATGAATCCTGACATACTCATTATGGATGAACCAGCTTCAAATCTTGACCCGAGATCAAGAAGACAACTAATAAATCTCTTGAAAGGGTTTGAACATACGAAAATAATTGCGTCTCATGACCTTGATCTTATCCTTAATGTTTGTGAAAGATGCATTATCATTAAAGATGGGAAGATTGTAGCGGATGGATACACACCAAATATACTTAGTGATAAAAGATTACTTGAGGAAAATAGCCTTGAATTGCCACTTTCTAGTCAAGGGGCATATTCACACATATGAGCAGATCTTAATAATCCTTATCAATTAGAGAAGAGGTGGCTTAAAATAATTTGCAGATTTATTCGATATTATCGTTTCTATTCATCCTCGAGAAAATCTTTTAATTTTTCTTGTAAAGAATCGGGCAAAATCTCATCAAAAAGTAATGCGTTCGTTTCTTCAATAGTTAAAGACTGTTTAACTTCCCGAGGAAGAAGTTTAAGAATATCTACTCTACCAGGTAAAGGTGTCTTTTTGCCTTCCATATAATCTCCTTATAATTTCTAAACTTATCAATATAATTTTATACTTGTTTTGAAAATCCTACAAGAAAATATTATGAGCAGGTTATGTAAAAATTATTTAGGAACTATTTGCCGAATTGTAATTAATATGTAAAGTATATAACTTATTAATTGTCAAAATAATTTGTGATATATATGGACATTTTATGTCATATACAATTCTGATTATGGTTTTATATAAAACTTTCTGTATTTAGACAGAACCCTAAGATTATTATCTCTTTATTGCACTGTTGTTTTTAAAATCCGAGGGCTAAGACTTATCAGCTAAATAATCTCTAAAAGTTTTATATCAAATGTTAAGTCTTTTCCTGCAAGTGGATGATTAGCATCAAGCGTTACCGAAGTATCATTCATAGCAGTTATCTTAAATATTAACATCCTTCCGTCAGGAGTTGGTACTTGATACTGCTGCCCAACCTCTGGATTCACATTAGGAGGAAATTGATTCTTCGAAACAACGATAACCATCTCCTTGAAATATGGGCCATAAGCTTCATTATAAGAAACCTTTATAGTCTTAGATTCATCAGGACTCATCCCAATTATTGCCTTTTCAAAACCTGGTATAATTCTTCCATCTCCAATTGTAAACTCGAGCGGTTCTCTACCAAGTGAAGAATCAAATATTGTCCCATCGTCTAACTTACCAGTATAATGCACTTTTACGGTGTCGCCTATCTTTGCTTGTGCCATATTGACTCCTTCCCAACATGCTAAGAAATGCATGTTTAATTAATACTTTTTATATCTTGCGGCCCTTAATCTCTTCTTTTTTGCCTCTCTTTGTTTTCTTTTCTCTTTAACAGATGGTTTTTCAAAATAACTTCTCTGCTTTATCTCTTTGAATAATCCATCTTTCTGTAATTTGCTTTTAAGGGTTTTTAGTGCTTTTTCTAAATCATTTCCATAAACTTTTATATCCAAATCTATCTCCAGCCTCTGCCGGTTCCTTTATCTCTCCCTCCACCCCTTGTTCTACCTCTGAAATCATGCCTGTCCTTCTTCTGACCAGACTTGGCTTCATTAACATTTAACTTTCTTTCCATAAAGGTATAACCGTTGAGGTTCTTTATAGCCTTTTGTACGTCTTCATCTGCTGACATTTCTACAAAACCAAATCCTCTTGAACTTCCTGTGCTTAAGTCCTTAATAATCTTAACGGACTCTACTTCTCCACTTTTAGAAAACAGCTCCCTTAAATCTTCTTCTGTTGCCTTAAAATGAAGATTTCCTACATAAATTTTCTTCGACATTTCATTCTCCTATTTTTAGATTAAAATAAAACTCCCCAAAGACTTTTAAAGTCTTGGGGATGCCTTAACTCTAAAAGATAGACTTATTATAACTTATCAATAGATTATTGTAAATGCATTTCTTACATATACCAAAATACAAGCAGAAAAAATATTCAATAAAAATAGTAAATAATAGGAAAATTTAATAAATATTCCTTATAGTGAGAAATTTAAGTTATAATTCTATAATGAAGAAGATATTATTTATATTACTGGTATCTCAAGCTTTTGTAATATCTATTTTCAACACACTTTTCGCTCATGAATTACCTATATACAATATATCTGTTAACATCGATGTTGATAAGAAGATATTACATGGAATTAGCATAATAGAAAATTTAAAAGAGACGGATTTAATATTTTTTGTAGAAAACTTGAAGATTATTTCAATTAAATCTAATAGTAAAGAGATTCCGATAAATATAAAAGATAATTTCTTAAGATTAAATGTCACAGATAAGGTTGAAATCCAATATATGTTAGAGATTCAGAGCTTAGATGATACTGATAAAAATTCAATTAAGAAGAGAGGCGAGATAAAAAACTTTATTACTGAAAAAGAGATATATCTGACTGGTAATTGGTATCCTGAAATTAAAGGACTTAAATATTACAATCTGAAGGTTACATTGCCGTCAGTTTATAATGTTGTATCTGAAGCTGATGATATTTTAAAGAACGTTATAAATGATAAAGCCGAGTTTACGATACAGCTAAAAAAACCTATCAACAAATTGAATATTATTTCTACAAAAACTAAAGAATACCTTGAGAAATACAAAGATATTAATATCCATCTTTATTCTGAAACCTTAGAAAATAGGACAAGAGATTCTTTATTAAAACAAGTAAAATCGAGTATTGATTTTTACACTGAATATTTTGGGAAATATCCTAATAAAAGTCTTCGAATCTTAGAGAGTACCTATAATTTTGATTTCTCTTATCCAGGGATTGTTGTTTTCAATAGAAGGTTTATTCAGAATGATGGGATCTTGGAGGAATATATTTTTACTAAGATTGCAAATCATTGGTTTGGCGGTTTTGTTTATGTTGATGATACCGAAGGTGATTGGTCTAAAGGTCTAAGCCTTTTCTTATATAGGAAATACTATAAAAAAGGTGAAATTTCTTTTAAGGATGTATTATTTGATTATTCAAATTATGTTAACCCTGAAAATGAAATCTCATTAAAAGAGTATAAGAGTGATGACACACGTAAGATTATTGGATATGGTAAAGGTGCAATGGTATTTAATATGTTGGAGAATATATTGGGGCGTGATCAATTTCTTGAAGGATTAAGGACATTAGCCACACAATATGCTTATAAAAATGCATCTTGGACTGACCTGAGGGCAACCTTTGAGAAAGTATCGAATAAAGATCTTAATAGTTTTTTCGATTCCTGGATAAATAAAAGGGGTATCCCTACGATAGAGATACAGAATGCAAGATATGCAATTTTGAATGGTCTACCATCTATCACATTCGACTTAAACCAAAAGGAACAAGAATTTATTTTTAATATAGACCTTTCTATTATTACCAAAAGTGATAAGATCTCTAAGACACTCGAGATAAGAAAGGGAAGCCAGAGGTTTGTAATTCCAGTTGATGATGAGCCCTTAGAGTTGGTTTTTGATGAAGGTTACAATGTGATGAGACGGCTTTATAACGATGAGTATCCTGTAGTTCTCGCAGGATTCCTTGGTGATTCAAAAAAACTTGTTGCTACTTCTGAAGATTCCAGATATGTTGATTTTATAAAATCATTGAATATTAGAGATTTTAAAGAAAAGGACGAGATAGACATAACAGATGAAGACATAAGAGCACATTCTATGATTATCTTTAGAAATGGAGATAATCTTTTGTTAAAAAGGCTATTCGGGGATATTAGCGATTTTGAAGCAGACAATAGTACATTTGTAATGTCAGTGAGAAAAAATCCCTTAAATCCTCTGAAGTTTATAGTTATATTCTCTGGTGACCCTAAAAATGTTGATAAGAGATTTTTTGAGGATATAGACCTTTTCAGGAATTACTCAAAATTAAGATTCAGGGATGGTATCGAGTTGGAGAGTAGTTTAAATACACAACCAGGAATTAGGATAAAAATTTATGAGCCTATAATGATACTTCAACCAAAGAAGATTAGTAAGATTGAAGATATTATCGATTCATTAGTAGATAAACCTATTATTTATATAGGAGAAAGACACACAAACTTCGAGGACCATAAAACACAATTAAAGATTATTATGGAATTGCATAAAAGGGGTAGAAAAATTGCAATTGGCATGGAGATGTTCCAAAAACCATTTCAAAGATATATAGATGATTACATCTCTGGTTCAATAAGTGAAAGGGATTTCTTAAAGATGACTCAATATTACAAAAGATGGCAGTATGATTACATACATTATAGAGATATTATAGAGTTTGCGAGGTCAAATAAATTAAAAGTAATAGCATTAAATCTCTGGTCAGAGATTGTAAATAAGGTTGCGACAAAAGGAATTGATTCACTTACATTTGAAGAGAGATTAGAAATACCCATTGATATGGACATGACAGATGAATTGTATATAGACAGGCTGAAAGAGATATTCAAACAACACAAAACCCGAGAGGGGAGGGACTTTAACAACTTTTATCAAGCACAAATAATATGGGATGAGACTATGGCTCATAATATAGATGAGTTCTTAAAGAAGAATCCAGACTATCAAATAGTTGTCCTTGCTGGCGTTGGTCATTTAATGTATAATTCAGGAATTCCAAAGAGGGCATTTAGATTAAATAAAAAAGAATACGTGACCATCATTCCTAATATTGATGATACGTCGGAAGGTGTTGCAGATTTTATCTTCCTTTCGAATGAGATTCAGCCCCCAGAAACATACAAACTCGGTGTGGCAGTCAAAAATCAAGGGAGATATGTAAAAGTAGAAAAGATAGCACCGAGAAGTATCGCAGAAGGTGCAGGTATATTGGAAGGAGATATTATCATATCTATTGACGACTGGCAAATAGATGATATTGATGACATAAAGATAGCAATGCTGGGTAAGAATAGAGGTGACAGCATTAAGATAAAGGTATTGAGAAGAGGTTTTTTAGTTGGTTATAAAGAACTTGAGTTGGTTGGTACAATATAATTCTTACCATTCATTTAAATATCTCCCCAGTTTCTCTATACCATAATAAGAGATCAAGATGTGACAATGGTATACCTATCTCATCTGAAAATTTAGAAAATCTTGATTCTAAAAGCAGGTATCTTTTTCTATTTAATGTTTTAGGTATTTCTTCTATTATATATAAGTCTCTCATATTTTTTAGTATATGCCTGTCAAGGATAGCAAGCTTTTCACCTAAACCTATGTTTCGCAGAAAGTGACTCGCTTCTTTATAACCTATGCCCTTTACCTCACTAACAAGCCAATCCCTGCACTCACGGGGTTCATCAAATTTACTAAGAACCTTTCTAATTGAGAAGTTTCCGTTTGATAAGAATTTATCTCTTGCGTTTGTAAGATACATCGTCTTATTGTTGTAAAATCTAATTATTCTTAATGCTTTTCTAATCTCTTCCTTAGATCCGTTAAATAGAATACGTGTTTTCGTTAACTCTTCTATGGTTTGCCAGCATACCTTAGCTTTTGATTGTGGCGTAAGTATGCAGAATGCCAATTCAGAGAATAGTTCTTCATCACTGCCGTTTACCCATATATTTTTAAACGTTTTGATCTGTGATTCGATCTCTTGTCTCTTTCTTTCATAAATAACTTTTAAGTCTTCTACTTCTTTTTTATTAATCTTACTTTTCATCCTCAGCTTCGTATATAACCTTATCTGTGAGTTCGTTTAAATCTCCCAACTGGTAAGGGAAGTGTTCGGATAAGATTTTACCAATTCCTTCGATTGAATAACAAAGAGCTTCACATGCTGCATTATTTTTTATACCTTCAGCAATTTTTTTAACATATTCATTCAAGGTTTCTTGTTTTATTTTTTTATATATTCCTTCATCAGCAAGTATCCATACCTTTTTTTCTAACAATGAGATAAAAATTAAGACTCCTGTATGCATTCTTGTTTTATACAATCTCTTTTCGTAAAATCCTTTGACAGCTCTCTCATAAACACAGTACTCAGCTCTTTTAGGGTCTATGAAAAAACTCTTTAATATTGGGTTCTTTTTAACAAAAAACATTGAAATAAAAAATAATATTATGCAAAATGATATGAAAATCCATAAGTCATGATGAAAAAAAGCAGTCGATAATATTAGAGACACAAGGGAACTTATAAAGATGCTTGCCAATATCTCTGCTTCTGGGTATTGATCACTGCTATCTACTACCATTACAGCTACCTCACCTATGGTCTTACCTTCGACCCTCTTAATAGTTTCAGTTATCCTCTTTTCTTCGTCTTCTGTAAAGAAATGATTAGCCTTCTTTACCAACTTCCTGATGCACCTCCTCCCCCAAAACTTCCTCCACCACCTGAAAAGCCACCAAAACTACTGCTATGCCACGAACTACTATGAGAACCATAAAAATATCCGCCTCTACTAACTGGCAGTCGAGGAAGTAATATGCCCAAAAAGAAACCTATAAGCATAAGTACTAAAATAGCTATTAAGCCCATAGAAGACCCTATCAGGTAAATAATCAATGGTAATCCAATAGCTCCTAATAATCCTGCAAAAAAGACAGATAATCTATAAAGAAACTTCATCAAAATAATCCAGAAGAATAGTGTTACGAATATGAATAGTGGGAGATATGTCTGTTCAGGATTTTTGTTTTGACCTTCATTAGATTTAAATTCACCCCTTGTTGCATCAATCAAAGATGAGATAGCTGCTAAAAAACCACCATCAAAATCTCCTCTTTTAAAACGCGGTTTGATCACAAGGTCGATAATCCTTCCACATAGTAAGTCGGTTAACCTGCCCTCAAGACCTCTTCCAACCTCTATCCTAATTTTTCTGTCGTTTTTCACGACAAGCAGTATTACACCATTATCTTTGTTCTTTTGCCCTATTTTCCAATTCTCTGCAACCCTGATGCTAAAGTCTTCTAATACCTCACCTTCAAGGGATGGTATCGTAAGGATTACAATCTGTGTTGAATCCGATTTTTCGAATTCTTCGAGTTCCTTTTCAAGTTGTTTCTCTACAGCGGGTGATATCATATCAGCATAGTCATTTACATAACCTTTCAGTGGCGGAACTTGAAGACCGTAAGCGCTATGATACGCTAATAAAGATAGAAAAAAACTTAATGATATGAAAGTTATAGGTAGAGTTTTATGAGCTTGCAGTTTCATTAAAATTTTATTTTAGGTGCTTTCTCAACCCCAACGTCTGCTCTAAATGGTTCTCTTGGTTTCAGGTGAAGTAATAGCTTATTTGTAATATTGTTTGGGAATATTCTGAGTGATGTATTATAAATTTCTACAGCTTTATTATATCTCGTTCGTGCCACGTTTATTCTATTCTCTGTTCCTTCAAGTTGATGTTGCAAATCCAAGAAATTCTGGTTCGCCTTCAGCTCTGGATAATTCTCAACAATTAACATAAGACGAGATAATGCGTTACTCATTTGCGCTTGAGCTTCCTGAAATTCAGAGAAGGCTTTTGGGTCATCTAATATGTTTTTAGACATTTGTAAAGACCCAACCTTTGCACGTGCTTCGGTAATAGCAGTTAGCGTTTCTCTTTCATGTTTTGCATAAGCTTTTACAACCTCAACAAGATTTGGAATGAGATCATATCTTCTTTGGTATGCTGCTTCAACATCTGCCCAAGCTGCTTTCACAGCCTCTTCATTTGCTTGCATCGTATTATATCCACATCCATAAAAACTTAATAAGATAAATAAGACAAAATACAATCTTTTCATATTATCCTCCATATAGTCATGATTTATAACCAGGACAACCCTTAAAACCTCTACAGCCTGCCTTTCTTAGACGGCAGTCTGTATTTTTACAAATGTTTATAAAATGTTCGTTTATAATCTTTTCTTTAATAAATACTTCAGGATTAGAATGCTTTCTTTTCTTTTTCAATCTCACTCTTATTAATATAATACATAATTGTAAAAAATATTTGAAAATTGGATTATCAAAATAAACAAAGAGATGATTATATTGATAACTTATTTTTGTACATAAATGTTCTTCATGTGACATATTTAATCTCATATGTGCTTCCTTGAAATTAGCAATTTCATATGTGTTACGTAACTATCATGCATCATGGTGCACTCATATATAGATGAAAATTTTGTTTTTATGTAAAACGTAGAGCGGAAAAAGGCTGGGAGGTAGGTGGCAATAACTCAATTTATGAAACAAAATCACGGGTCTTCACTACTGAGGCTGAAGTCGAAGCGTAAGCCTCAGATATAAAATAAATAACTACATCACAATACCCAATAGACTATACATCTGTATAAAAGGTAGTTTATTTTGTTTCATAAATTGAGTTATTGCCATCGATATAGCGTCAATAACGTTTATAGCGTTCATTGCGTTTACAGCGTTTGTTGAGTTATTTAAAGGGATGTTATTGAGTGACAAAATAATTTTTACGCAACATCTGCATTATTTTATCCATAAATAGTTTCCCATCTGTACATAAATGATATTAGCGTAACATTAGCAATTTCATATGTTGACTTTAAATAATAAAAAAAGTATTATGTAATTAAAGGGTATAAAATGTTTGAGAAGTTTACAGAACGCGGTAGAAAAATAATAATCTACGCAAAAGAAGAAGCTGAGAAGAGGCAGAACGATTATTTAGGGACCGAACATCTCTTATTAGCAGTCTTAAAAGAAGAAGATGGACTACCTGTTGCAATATTAAAGAGGATGGGCATAATGCCAGATGAGGTACGTCTCGAAGTTGAACGTAACCTTCCACAAGGAACAAATTTGATGACGTTTGGAGACATCCCATTTACACCTCGCGCTAAAAAAGTCCTCGAGCTCGCAGTAGAAGAGGCTCGATTATTGGGTCATAACTATATTGGTAGTGAACATATATTTCTTGGCTTGATAAGAGAGGAAGAAGGAATAGGTGGGAAGATTTTAAGGAGTTTTGGTGCAAATCTATTAGGTGCAAGACAGTTGACTATCAATTTCTCAATGAGGGCCCATACCCATGTCAAGGAAAGAAGGAGTGCTACACCAGCGCTTGACGAGTTTGGTAGAGATTTAACGATGCTTGCAAGAGAAGGTAAATTAGACCCCGTAATCTGTAGAGAAGACGAGATAGAAAGACTTGTCCAGATTCTTGGAAGAAGGATAAAAAATAATCCAGTAATAATAGGGGAACCTGGAGTTGGAAAAACAGCAATCGTTGAGGGACTTGCTCAGAAGATAGTTTCTGGTGATATCCCTGATAGCCTGCTCGGGAAAAGGATAGTGTCACTCGACCTTGGCGCTCTTATTGCAGGAACAAAATATAGAGGACAATTTGAAGAAAGATTGAAGATAGTAATGAAAGAGATTATTCAATCAGATAGTGTCATCTTATTTGTTGATGAATTACATACACTTATAGGTGCAGGTGCTGCAGAAGGTTCAGTTGATGCATCGAGTATGCTAAAACCGGCTCTTGCCCGCGGCGAGATAAAATGCATTGGAGCAACCACCCCTGATGAATATAGAAAGCATATTGAAAAAGATGGAGCTCTTGAACGTAGGTTTCAGCCTGTATATGTACAGCCACCAAGTGTTGAGAACACGATAATGATTCTAAAAGGTTTGAAAACAAGATATGAGTCTTTCCATAAGGTTAGGATATCTGATGAGGCGATAGAGGCAGCCGTTAGGCTTTCCGATAGATATATAACAGACCGCTATTTACCAGATAAGGCTATAGATGTTATTGATGAGACAGGTTCGAGGATAAAGCTTAAAAAATACACACCACCACAAGAGATTAAAGAGCTCGAAAGTGATATACAGCGATTGTCAAGGGAGAAGAATCTATATGTAAAGCTTCATGATATTGAAAAAGCATCTTCTCTGAGAATAGAAGAAGAAAAGTTGCGTAAGTTACATGATCAGATGCACAGGCAATGGTTAAATAATTTGAGTAAAGATATTCCAACCGTTACAGAAGAAGACGTTGAATATACTTTATCCAAGATGACAGGCATACCACTATCGAAACTTGAAGAAAAGGAATCGGAGAAGCTACTAAAGATGGAAGAAAACCTACACAAGAGAATAATTGGTCAAGAAGAGGCCATAAAAGCAGTCTCAAGGGCTATTAGAAGGTCAAGGGCAGGGCTAAAATCTAACAAAAAACCTATCGGGTCTTTCTTCTTTCTTGGACCCACTGGTGTTGGTAAGACAGAACTTGCAAAAGCACTCGCATGGTTTTTGTTTAACGATGAAAACTCTTTAATAAAAATAGATATGTCTGAATATATGGAGAGGTTTAACGTATCGAGATTGACAGGTGCACCTCCTGGCTATGTTGGTTATGAAGAGGGTGGACAACTAACTGAAAAGATAAGGAAAAAACCTTATTCTGTTGTTCTTTTTGATGAGATTGAGAAGGCACATCCTGACGTTTTCAACATCTTGTTACAGGTACTCGATGAGGGAGTACTAACAGATAGTTTTGGTAGAAAGGTAGATTTTAAGAATACTGTAATTATCATGACTTCTAATCTTGGTGCAAGACTAATAGAGAAAGCCACACCTCTTGGTTTTCAGACAAACAAAACAGGATTAATATATGAAAAGATCAAGGAAAATGTCCTTAATGAACTTAAGAAGACATTTAATCCAGAGTTTTTAAACCGTGTTGATGAGATTGTTGTATTCCATCCGTTGGAAAAAGAGCATCTATTATCTATTATTGACCTTCTCGTCGATGAGACTAACAAGATGCTCGTTGATAGAGAGCTTGTTGTTGAGTTGTCGTTAGAGGTAAAAGAGTGGCTTATTAAGAATTATTATCAACCTACCTATGGAGCACGTCCAATGAGACGGGCTGTTCAAAAGGTTATCGAGGACCCACTTTCTGAGGAACTCTTAAAAGGTAGATTTAAAGGTGCTCATAAGATTCAAGTAGTCCTCGATAATGATAGGCCTGTTTTTATTGAGGCTAATGAATCTGTTTCAGTCCTATCAAGTGCATAATCTGTCTATATCACAAGGCAAGATTTTGTGACAATAGGGGTTAAATGAAGAACAAAACCGTTATATTACTTGCATTACTAATTGTCGGCTTTTTGGTCGTATTTATGACTATAAAACCTGTCCAAAAAAGAGAGGTTGCAAGGGTTGGGAGTAAATCACCTAATTTTGAATTATTAGATATTAATAACAATAAGATAAAACTCGATGACCTCAAAGGTTCTGTAGTATTTATTAATTTCTGGGCGACGTGGTGCCAATCTTGTATCGAAGAGATACCTTCTATGGACAGACTTTTTAAATCCTTTTCTACTAATAGTGAATTTAAGCCAATTACAATACTATATAGAGATAGTCTTAACAATGCATTAAATTTCTTAAAAACTAATAACTATAGTCTACCTATCTACCTAAACCCTGATGAATCGGCAGCAAGGTCGTTTGGTATAACTGGTGTGCCCGAAACTTATATTATAGATAAGAGAGGCATACTTGTTAGGAAGGTTATAGGTCCTGCCGATTGGGACTCTCCTAATGAGATAAATATGATAGCTGAACTATTGAAAAGATAATACAATATCTCTTATGGGTAAGATAAGGCCTCCCGAAGATGTAGCCCTCTTCGTAGCTACACTTTATTCAAAGGTTGAGTATTTTGAGAAGGCTGTCGATATCTTAAAAGAAGAATATGGTGATATACTATTTAAAAGTCATCCTTATAGATGGGAATATTCAACATATTATAATAAGGAACTTGGTTACCCCGTGATAAGACAATTTATTTTTTTTGAGAAGCTCATAAATCCTCAGTTTTTACCAGATATAAAAATTAGAACCAATGAGATAGAGGATATATTATCGATTGAGGGGAAGAGGCAAATTAATCTCGATCCTGGTTATATAACATTGTCAAAGGTTGTCCTTGCTTCAACAAAAAACTATGCTCATAGATTATACCTTGGCAAAGGAGTGTATGGTGAAGTGACCCTGATTTTTAGAGAAAAAACATATCAACCACATATCTTCACATATAAGGATTATCAGGATAAAACATGTATTGATATGTTTAATAATATTAGAGAAGCGATAAAGGATAAATTAAAGGAGAAAAGATGATATCTTGATTAGACAGATTTATTGGGAGACATCCCTCAAATCTTGAACGACCAATAACACATTCGAAAGCTGCTTTTTGCGCTGGTTGATCCGTATCACAGCTTATTATTATTGAATTTGCATTAATAAAGTATCTAACCACATATGGATTACCAAATGATATGATTATCGACTTTTTAAATTTATGTAACAGTCTCTTAACATCATGTATTTCACTATCATAAAGCCCGGCATCTCCTTTCCATGCTGCTACAGTTGAAAATATTAGAGATATAAGGATATCGTCTCTACGTTCGGAATCCTTATATTTGAGGGCTTCATTAAAATCTATTAAAGAGAAATTCGTAAATACCTTTCTAAAAACACTGTTATCAAATAAATCTTTTTCACCGAATATTGATAAAAATACTTTAGTATTATTCTTAATTGGGACTAAGTTGGATTCGTTCTTGATAAGAACTATAGATTTTTTTGTTATGCTATAAGAGATGGTTTTGTTCTTTTGATAATCTATCTTGTATGATGGACGTTTGACAAACTTGCTCTTCAACTTTAATATCCTATCAATGGATTCATCTATCCTCTCTTCTTTCAGTTCCTTGTTTATCAATTTTTTCACGAGCAATCTTACGGAGTCTGAAGGATTATAAGGATGTAATAAGATATCATTGCCAGCCTTAATACATTGAAACTCTACATCTTTAATATCCTTTAGGGCTTTCATTGTTAAGGCATCGGTAATAATTAGTTTTTTGAACTTTAGTTTTTTTCTTAATAAATTTTTTATTATCTTTTCGGAAATACTTGATGGTTTATCGTCAACAGATAATATGCATAAATGTCCCAACATTATACTACTAACCCCTGCATTAATTGCGCTTTGAAACGGTTTGATGTCAACATCTAACAATTCTTTAAGAGATTTATTAATAATGGGCAATGTAAGATGTGAATCTTGGGAGGTATCGCCATGACCTGGAAAATGTTTAGCGCATGTTATAAGCCCTGATTTTTCCATCATCCTTATATATCTTCTACTAAACCATGAGACTATCTTTGGATTATCAGAGAATGACCTCGTACAAATTATTGGATTATCAGGATTCTGGTTAACGTCGACTACTGGTATTAAAGGCATGTTGATGCCAATATCTAATGCTTCGTTAATAATAGCAGAGAGCATGCTTTCGAGAAGTTTTTCATCGCTTTTATTATTCCTCGAAATAGCGGTAGCGACAGCCATTTGACAAGGGAATAAAGTACAACCACTAACTTGCTGACCCACACCCTTTTCTATATCTGATGCTATGAATAGTGGTATTTCAGATGCGTCTTGTAGTCTTTTTATAAAATTTTTTATGCCTTTTTTATTACCACCAAATAATATAAAGCCACCAATACCTTTTTCAATTAGGTCAAATATCTCTTTTTGATAAGAAGGTTTATCTATCAAATCGCCCGAAAGGCGAGCAATAATCATCTGGTAAAGCTTCTTTTCAATAGAATCAATCTTTTTCATTATTGAAAGTCTATCAAATTTAAAGATGAAACACAATTATTTTTAGTCTTTAGTCTTAAATTATGATAATATATATTTGATTATTTCCTATAACGAGGTGCTATGTCAGAGGCAACGATTTTGCTTGTAGAAGATGATAAGTTACAAGCAGAGATTACAAAAGACTATCTTGTGAAATATGGTTATAAGGTATTAATCGCGGTTGATGGAAAGTCAGCCATAAAAACCTTATCTTCTCAAAATGTAGATTTAGTCTTACTCGACGTTGTATTACCTGATATAAGTGGTTACGATGTTTGTAGATGGATAAAGGTTAACGATAGCACAAGATTTCTGCCGGTCATAATGTTAACAATCAAAGGTTCAACAAAGGACAAAGTGGAGGGGTTAAGGATAGGTGCTGATGATTACCTTCCCAAGCCATATAACGAGATAGAATTAAACGCAAGGATATATGCATCATTAAGGGTTAAGTCTCTCAGAGATGAACTTATTAGGAAGAATCAACAACTTGAAGAGGTTCTTACAAAACTTGAAAAAATCGCAATAACAGACCCACTAACTGGACTATTTAACAGAAGATATTTCGAGTCAGTAATTGAAAAAGAGTTTAATAAAACAGTCAGATATAAGACACCAACATCTTGCCTTGTAATCGATATCGATTATTTTAAGAGAATTAATGATAATTATGGACACAGGAAGGGAGATGAGGTTTTAAAAGAGATTGCCAGACTTATAAAGGATTGTTTGAGAAAGGTTGATACGATTGCAAGATGGGGTGGCGAAGAATTTGTCATACTGATGCCTGGAACCGATAGTCAAAAGGCTTATGTCGCTGCTGAGAGGATTAAGGATACAATCGAGAAAAATAGTTTTTCGGGTATTAATGAAAAGATAACAATAAGTATAGGGATCTCATCGATACCATCAGAATATATAGATTCTGCTGAAAAGTTTATCGACACTGCTGATAACGCACTTTATGAAGCAAAAGCTAAAGGAAGAAATTTAATCGTAATTGCCGATTAATTAAAAAACTATTTTAATATTTTAATTTTTTTATTTACAAAAAAAATAAATTATGTTATTTTTAAATTGCTATGTTTACTTTTTTAAATGAGAACCCAACAAGAGAAAAGATAATCTTTCTACTAAAGAAGAATGGCTCAATGTCAATAGATGAGATTAGTAAAGAATTAGGTATAACATCGATGGGCATTAGGCAGCATTTGTTATCACTTGAGAGAAAAGGAATCATTGAATATATTTCAAAGAGACATGGAATTGGTAGACCTGCGTTTATGTATAAATTAACTGAAAAGGCAGAGGAGTACTTTCCAAAATATTACCATAAGTTTGGGATAAACCTTTTAAAAGATATTGAATTAAACGAGGGTAAGGATAAGCTTAACACGGTTTTTAAATGGTATAAGAATAGATTAGTTAAAGAGTTAAAAGAGTCAGTATCAGAAAAGAAATCTTTACAAGATAAGGTAATTTCATTTAGGGATACGCTTGAAAACCATGGATATTTAGCCTATCTTGAAGAGGGTAACGGTAGCTACATTATCAAGATACATAACTGTCCAATATATAAGATTGCTCATGAGTACAAAGAATTGTGTAAACAAGACTTGCTTGCTTTTAGAGAGATATTGTCTAAGGACATGGTAAGGAAAGAATGCATAATAGATGGTGACCAATCATGCACATATATAATTCCAAAGGTATCTGCATAACTTCATCTCATTAAATCTATAAGTACAATCTTTTTTGTTCAATCAATCTCATCAATCTATTCCAAAAATTATATGATTTAAGGAAAAGATAAAAGCATTAATCTCATCTACTTTATCAATATTAGACTGATTAATATATAAAGATTAGTAACTTCGAAGCGCAAGGTAATTTTTACTGTTACGTAAATATCATTTATGTACACATGGGAAACTATTTATGGATAAAATAATGCAGATGTTGCGAAAAAATTTATTTTTCGATACCTTTTATGCACATTGTATATAACAATATGATTATACTTATATATAGTTAATGATTATCTTATTACAACTCTTATAAGGACATCTTAAATAAATTTATCGAGTTAAATAAATTTTTGAGCAATATCTGCATTATATTGAAAACATTTAAATTCAATCTTTACAAATAGTACATAAATGATATTTACGTAACAGCAAGGTAATTTTTACTTGCTATATTATGATATTTTTGTTTATTCTAATTTATAAAAAAAACTAAATGGGAGGGATAAAGATTGCCTGCCCTGTTAGTGATAAGGCGAAAATGTTGATCCGGCAAATTAGATCTTTAGGGAGCCTGCGTAAAGAACTGGTGTGCATGCCCTGCGGTGTAACAGGGAAGCCTAAAGGTTCTTTCAGGGCACCCACCTGTAGACAGGGCGGATCTAATTTCACCTTACACGGCAGGGTGGGTTTATAATTCAAAGGCTGGAGAATTATGTTAATATCATATAAATGGAGGATTAAGGAAGTTTTACATCGTAAGATGTTTGAATATAGATTTAATAATGATAGAGGTATGAGTTTATCCTCTGTATAAAATATTAAAATATATCCAGCCTTAAATCTACGCGTAAAAAGTTTCACATTTCTATCCCTCTACATTTAGAGAGAAGGGGGTTTACATATATGAGCGACATTACTAACTACATAATTGTGATTGCAATTTCGAGTATTGTTGCTGGCTTATTCTTTGCCCTCTATTTTCATAGGAGACTCAAGTCACAGAGGATTGCTCTTGAAAAAGAGAAAGATAGGATAATAGACGAGGCAAAAAAGGAAGCTGAGCAGATAAAAAAAGAGGCACAGATTGAGGCAAAGGATTACGTATACCAAGCAAAAGCTGAAGTAGAAAAAGACCTTAGAGAAAGAAGGTCTGAGTTAAATCACCTTGATAAAAGGTTGAGGCAAAAAGAAGAGGTAATAGAGAAGAAACTTGAACAGATAGAAAAGAGAGAGCAAGAGTTAAGCAAGAGAGAGAGGGAGTTTAATCAAAGAGAGAGGAGTTTACAAGAGAAAGAGAATACATATACTAAATTGCTTAAGGAACAGACGGAAATGCTCGAGAGGATTTCTAATATGAGTTCTGAACAGGCAAAAGAGGAGTTGTTGCATAGGATAGAAGAAGAATCGAAATTTGAAGCTGCCAAACTCATAAAAAGGATAGAAGATGAAGCACGTGAGAATGCAGAAAAGAAGGCAAAAGAGATTATAGGTCTTGCTATTCAAAGGTATTCAAGTGATTATGTTGCTGACTCTACAGTGACATCTGTTACCTTACCAAATGATGAGATGAAAGGTAGAATCATTGGAAGAGAGGGTAGGAATATCAGGGCACTTGAGGCAGCAACAGGGGTAGACTTAATAGTCGATGATACCCCAGAGACGGTCACACTATCTGCTTTTGACCCTGTCAGAAGAGAGATTGCAAGAATATCCCTCGAAAGGCTAATAAATGATGGTAGGATACATCCAACGAGGATCGAGGAGATAGTTGAAAAGGTTAAGAAGGAAGTAGACAATTATATAAGGGAAGAGGGAGAAAAGGCTGTATTTGATTTCGGACTTACTGGTATCCATCCAGAATTGATTAAGCTTATAGGCCGTTTAAAATATAGAACGTCTTATGGTCAAAATGTTTTACAGCACTCAAGGGAAGTAGCTTATCTTGCAGGTATTATGGCAAGTGAATTAAAGGTTGATGTTAAACTTGCTAAGAGAGCAGGGATTCTTCATGATATTGGAAAGGCAGTTGACCACGAAGTCGAAGGTTCACATCAAGAGATTGGGGCTAATCTCGCAAAAAAATATGGAGAGAATCCAAAGGTGATTAATGCTATACTTGTTCATCATGGTGAAGGTGAACCAGCTACCGTCGAAGCTGCTTTGATAGCTGCGGCAGATGCCCTCTCTGCTGCAAGGCCAGGTGTTAGAAAAGAGAGCATCGAGAACTACCTTAAGCGCCTTGAAAAACTTGAACAGATGGCTCTTTCATACAAAGGTGTTGAAAAATGTTATGCTATACAAGCTGGTAGAGAGATAAGGATTATAGTAAAGCCAGAGGAAGTAAATGATGAATTATCCTCAATAATCTCGAGAGAACTCGCCAAAAAAATAGAATCTGAGATGACATATCCAGGTCAGATTAAAGTTACAGTTATTAGAGAGTCTCGCTATGTGGAGTACGCAAAGTAAAATATGAAAACTCTTTTTATTGGGGATATAGTAGGGAAGGTTGGAAGAAATACAACAAAGGCATTACTACCAAATGTTATAGATAGATATAAGATAGACTTTGTTATAGCAAATGGTGAAAATGCTGCAGGTGGTTTTGGACTTACAGAAAAGATTGCTCAGGACCTACTTGGCTTAGGTATTCATGTAATAACAACAGGAAATCATGTCTGGGATAAAAAAGAGTTCATACCACATATATCGAAGTACGATAGGGTATTAAGACCACTAAACTATCCACCTGGTGTCCCTGGTTTTGGAAGCATTATCTATCCAATAAGAAATGATTTGAAAATAGGGGTTATAAATTTATCAGGAAGGGTCTTTATGTCCAATATGGACTGTCCATTCAGAATAGGCAAAGAAGAAGTAGAAAGGTTAATGAGTGAAACGAATATAATAATTATAGACTTTCATGCCGAGGCTACCTCTGAAAAGATAGCTTTCGCTTATTATATGGATGGAAAGGTCAGCGCCGTAATTGGTACGCACACACATGTTCAAACTGCAGATGAACAGATACTTCCTAATGGAACTGCTTACATAACAGATGTTGGGATGACAGGACCTTGCATTTCGGTAATTGGTATCGAGGTCAAACAGATAATAGACAGATTCTTAACGAATATCCCCATGCGATTCGAGACAGCAAAAGGAGTAGGCTGTTTTAATGCAGTGATAGTCGAAATCGATGAAATCTCAGGTAAATCAAAAACAATTCAAAGATTACAACTCAAATATCCATAAGTATTTAACTTTATCTTATTGAAGTTTCTACGCATTATACCTTATGTTTTATACTTTACTTTTTTATTGACCAGACAATCAGAAATTTCTTGCACCAACAACTCAAGAAAAGCTATAATAGTTCAATGCATGAACTTAAAAGTTTCATGCTTTTTAAAGCCTTTCAAAGAGGTTAAGGGCGGTAGCCTGTCTTTTCAATGCACCATTGCCGCTACCTTTTTCCTATTTGTTTATTTACGCTACTAACAGTTGTTCATTAACACTATAACTCTACAAACGCAATTAACGCAACAAACGCAATGAACGAATCCCTTTTCAACACGCTAAGAGAACTTTCAAAAAATGGAGAAATTTCACAGAGAGAACTATCAAAAAAGATGGGTATAAGTCTTGGTAAGGTAAATTATCTGATAAATGAACTCATTAAGAGAGGTTATATAAAAGTAAAGATATACAAGAATACAAAGAATAGAGAAGCTTTCAAATACATTATAACCCCAAAAGGTGAAACGGAAAAGAAAAGACAAACTATGCTATATTTGGAGAAAAAGAATGACGAGATTGAAAGATTAAAAAAGGAGATAGAAGAATTAACTCTATCAATACAACTATCTCCCTAAATTGCGCCCTACGCTCTGCTGCCTGCGCTTTACTTTGAGTACATGAATTAGTAAAATTACAGTTAAGAAAAGGGTAAAGAAGATATTAAAATGGAAGTCAGCCATTTGATTTTTGCAGGTGTTATAGTCAGAGAAAAAGACAGATACAGCGCTCTCTGTATTGATCTTGATGTCGCATCTGAGGGGGAGAAGATTAATGAAGCGAAAAAAAATCTTTTTGAAGCAGTTACTTTCTATATTGAATCAGCATTGGAAAGCAACCTCCCTATCATCAGGCCTGTTCCGGTAGAAGAAAATCCTTTACATACAAGAGCCAAAGATATTGTAAAAAAATTCAACATAAAGGTAAGTCTGCAAGTCCACGCACATGCCTAAACTTCCTGCTGTAAAACCCAGGGAAGTAATCAGGGTTTTAGAAAAGGCAGGCTTCCTCAAAATAAGAAGTAAGGGTAGCCATATACAATTCAAGAACGGGAATTTGCTCGTAACAGTTCCAATGCATCAAAGATCTGACGACAGAAACACTAAAGTCAATCTTACGCCAGGCAAAATTGAGTACTGAAGAGTTTAATAATCTTTTATGACGCCTTGCGCCATGCGTTTTGCGCTTTGCGCCATGTTGTCTTTAAACAAACACAATGAACAGTTTTATAAATTCCAGTCGCCGTGGCGACTAACTTCCAGTGCCGTTTTTCGGCACTCAATTCCAGACCTGCAAAGCAGGTCTCACTTCCAATGCGTAGCATTAACTTTGACAAACGCTATAAACGCAAAACTTCCATCGTCTGAATAAAATAATATGGTATAATTGCTTATTATTTTCAGGAGGTGAGAAATAAATGGGAAATAAAATAACTTTTACTTTGGAATATTTAAATAATGGCCATCTTTCTATTCCAAAAAAATTAGTAAATACATTAGCTTTAAGAAGAGGTAGTAAAATTCGTGTTGTAGTAGAGGCATCAAAATTCGCAAAGACTGATTTCCTAAAACTATTTGGTATATGGTCAAATAAAAGCGAAAATGAAATTAAAATTTATAAAGATATACTTGAAGAAAGAAAAAGATTCGGTCGAGGTGAAATCAGAATTTGATTTACTGTCTTGATACCGACATTCTCATAGAGTATTTCAGGGGAAATAACTTTGTAAAGAAGAGGGTAGAAAACCTGCGTGAGAATGATATTATTGGAATTACATGGCTTACTGTATATGAATTCTTTAAAGGCATATTTGTTAGTGGTAAGTTTGATGAGGAGAAATTCCTGAAAGCTTTGGTTGACTCAGTAATGATCATGGAAGAAACGTATGAATCAGCAAGAATTGGTGGTGAAATTTATTTCAATTTAAAAAGGGAAGGCAATCTTATTAATGATGCAGACGTACTTATAGCCAGCATTGTAAAGGACTACGATGCGATCCTCGTTACTAATAATGAGGAACACTTTAAGAGGATAAAAGGTCTAAAATACGAGAATTGGCTAAAGGGATAATATATATATATGTTAAAAAGTAATAAACTCTATAAAAGCTATAAACAATATGAAAAATTCCAGTCGCCAAAGCGACTAACTTCCAGTGCCGTTTTCGGCACTCAATTCCAGACCTGCAAAGCAGGTCTCACTTCCAATGCGTAGCATTAACTTTGACAAACGCAAAACTTCCCTCGTCTGAATAAAATGATATGGTATAATTGCTTATTATTTTCAGGAGGTGATGTTTTATGAGATTACACTTGACAATTGAGATATTAAAAAAAGGAAAATGGTATCTTGCAAGGACACCAGAGTTAGATTTTATTTCACAGGGTAGAACACAGGAAGAAGCCAAAAAGAATCTTTTAGAAGTAATAAAAATACAAATTAAAGAAATGAAGAAAATGGGGACCCTTAAGGAATATTTACAGGAATGCGGGTTTGAAATTAAAGATGATGATATAATAACAAGTGCAGAAATGGTGGGATTTGAAAGGTCTGCGGTTACAGTATAGTAATGCCACGAATAGCCCCTGTTGACTACAAGACCCTTTTAAAGGTATTTCAGATGTTCGGATGCAAATATAAACGAAAAGAAGGTTCACATCACATATTAACTTACCATGGTGCAAAACGAGCTATTGTAATCCCGGAATATGATGAAATAGATGTAGAAATTATCAAAAACAACATGCGGACTGTTAATATGACAAGAGAGCAATATTTTGAGTTGCTTAACAGAATTTAAAAAATTAAATCAAAAGTTATCATGCTCAATCTATTAGAACAAAAACCGCCTTTGCCTTTACGCCTTGTGTCTTTGTTTTTTGCTCTTTGCTCTTTGCTCTTTTCGCTATTTGCCTTCACCCTTGTTTTTTACGCTTTGCGCTGTTCGGTTTTAATTGAACTCAATGAACGCAATAACTCAATGAACGCAACAAACGCAATGAACGCTATAACGCTATAAACGCTATAACGCAATGAATAATATAAAATTCATAGCAGACGTAAATGTAGAAAAGGCAATAGTAGATTATCTATTAGAAGAAGGCTATGATGTAAAATGGATTCCCGATTATAATCGTGAAATGCTTGATGAAGACCTTTTATAATTGGCAAAAGTCGAAGGAAGGATTCTTATAACTATTGATAAGGACTTCGGAGAAATAGTCTTTTTGCAAAAAAGTCTATCCCTTGGAATAATTCTCCTAAGAATTAAAGGTCAAAAGGTAGAGGTTAAGCTAAAATTGATAAAAGAACTCTTTCAGAATTACAGGAATAAGCTTTTAAATAACTTTGTTATAATAACAGATAAGAAACTAAGGTTTATACCCTTGGAGGATGAAAGATGACAGAAAAAGCACTTCTCAAAAGAATTGTTATAAATCCTAAAATAATGCTTGGAAAACCTGTTATTAAAGGAACACGATTAACAGTAGAGATAATTGTCGAGAAACTTGCTTATGGCGAAAATGTAGAAGACCTGAAAAAAGATTATCCTTTCATTACAGAAGATGATATAAGGGCAGCACTTTTGTATGCGGCAAAACGTCTTGCTCATGAAGAGGTATATACGGTTTAAGCTTTCCAGCTTGCCAGCTTGTTCGCCTTACGCTCTTTATTCCCCTCTATCAAGAGGGGTGCAGAAATGTGTAAGCCTTGACGCTTTACGCTTTTGTCGTTTGCGCTTTGCGCCATGCTGTCTTTAAACAAACACAATGAACAGTTTTATAAATTCCAGTCGCCGTGGCGACTAACTTCCAGTGCCGTTTTCGGCACTCAATTCCAGACCTGCAAAGCAGGTCTCAATTCCAATGCGAAGCATTAAATTCGATAAACGCAATGAACAGTTTTATAAATTCCAGTCGCCGAAGCGACTAACTTCCAGTGCCGTTTTTCGGCACTCAATTCCAGACCCGCAAAGCGGGTCTCACTTCCAATGCGAAGCATTAACTTTGATAAACGCTATAAACCCTATAAACTCTATAAACGCAATTAACGCTATAAACGCTACAAACGCAATAAACGCTATAGCAGGTCTCACTTCCAATGCGAAGCATTAAATTCGATAAACGCTACAAACGCTATAATCAGTCGTTCGTCATCGTCGATGTTTTTTTATATGAAAACTGATATTTTAAGATCTGATTACAAAGTTTATTCTTGGTCGTAGAATAAAACAATCAAAACTATCTTATCAGCTTTTTAACCTTATGAAATATTTTGATTCTTTAAACAAACGATTAATTTTAATCGATAAGAGAGCTGACTCAGATTTTTGGGATCACCATTGGAATGCCAATGAAAATATTAGAAATGATATTTTTAAAGTAAAAAACACATTTGTTAGTCGTATAACAAAGAAATATCTTAAGCCTGAAGACGGGTTTATTCTTGAAGGTGGATGCGGTTTAGGGATTAACGTTGCATCATTATATAACAACGGTTATAAAGTTATTGGAATCGATTATGCAAAAAATACAGTGAGTACATTAAATAAATACATTCCTGAATTAGACATTAGGTTAGGGGATGTAAGAAAATTACCCTTTCCTGATAACTATTTTATTGGATATTGGTCTCTCGGTGTTATTGAACATTTTTGGGATAGTTATGATTTAATAGCAAACGAAATGTTTCGAGTTCTGCAGAAAGGTGGATATCTCTTCTTTACTTTTCCCTATATGTCGCCATTAAGGCGCCTGAAATCTAATTTAGGAAAATATGAAACATGGGATAATAAAAATGAAAGTAATTTTTTTTATCAATTTGTACTTAATTCAGAAACTGTAATTAAAAAGTTTCGAAGCCTGGGGTTTATATTAATAAAAAGTAAACCCTTTGACGGAATTAAAGGAACAAAAGATGAAATAAATTTTTTAAAACCAGTATTACAAGAACTATATGACTATCAAGGTGGTAATTTTACAATTCGATTATTTAGAAAAGCAATTTCGGTTTTAGCATCAAGTGTTGCAGGGCATTCTATTTTGCTTATATTGAAAAAACAATACTAGCGGCTTAATCAATAAATAGCTATCATGCTTAATAATCACCCAAATCATAACATTGGCTTGACACAGAGAGTTATACACGGAGGATTCTGGGTTTTAGGTTTACGCGGGGTTAGTTTCTCCATTAGCTTAATTAAGACCTTTATCCTTGCTCGTATATTAATGCCTAAGGATTTTGGTGTGATGGGGGTTGCGATGATTGCTTTTTCGACTGTCGAAACTTTTTCTCAGACTGGCATTCAATCTGCCTTAATACAAAAGAAAGAAAATATCGAATCATATCTTAATACCGCATGGACTATTTCAATTATAAGGGGAGGCGTGCTTTTTTTGCTTTTATTCAGTACATCATATTATTTTGCAGATTTTTTTAATGCACCTGAAACAACACAGATTATAAAAATTATCAGCATCTCTTTTCTTATCTCTGGCATAACAAATATTGGTGTGATTTATTTTCAAAAAGAGCTACAATTTAATAAACAATTTATTTACGAAATAATTGCATCAATTGTTGATATAATTATTGTGGTCCCTGCTGCTTTTATACTAAAAAGTGCATGGGCTCTTGCTATTAGTTTCATAATAAGCAGTGCATCTAAATTAATCGTTTCATATATTTTGTGTTCTTATAGACCAAGAATCCAACTGGAGATATTGAAGGTAAGAGAATTATTTCAATATGGGAGATGGGTTTCGCTATCATCGGTCATAGTTTATTTAATCATGCAAGGAGATAATATATTTATAAGCAAAATATTTGGAACTGCAGCACTTGGATATTATGCTATGGCGTATCGAATAGCTAATTTACCAGCAACAGAGATAACTAGAGTTATTTCTTCTGTCACCTTCCCAGCATACTCTAAGATCCAGAATGATAAAAAGGCTTTTAAAGAAGGTTTTAAAAAAACATTGCAGATTATTTCTTTTATTATTATGCCATTAGCTGGTAGTATTTTTGTATTTTCTAAAGAAATAACAATTGTTATACTAGGTAAAAAATGGCAAATGATTATCCCTATTATTCAAATTCTTTGTTTTTTTGGTGTCATTCGCGCAATTAATGGAACTATGGGTCCTGCTCTTCTTGCAGCGGGTCGGCCTCAAACTCTATCCTTTGTTTCGTTAATACAATTAATTATTATGATTATTATAATGTACCCTCTTGGAATAAAATGGGGTATTAGTGGGGTAGCATGGGCTGTGACAATTGCTAATTTTGTTGCTTTTGTAATTATTTATCTTCAAACCACACGATTGCTAAGCATATCAACGATGGAGTTTCTGCAAAAAATTTATTTATCTATATTAATTACTCTTATTACTTGCGGTTTGATTTTCCTATTAAAGCTATGTAATTTAGACATTTTACAGAATAATGGTGTAATTCAATTAATTATAATGGGATTCCTATTTTATGTTTTATATTTAGGATTAGGGTTTTTATTTAATAAGTTCTTTAAATTCAGGCTTGAAGATGTTTTATCTAAGAATCCTTTAAAAGTACAAGAGAAATGAAAATATCAATTTTGGCTCCTAATTTATCAAGCAACAGTACTTGTAGAGCATGGATGCTTGCAAAGATTCTTCAAAAACATTATGACATTGAAATTATAGGGCCAACTTTTGGAAAAGAGCTTTGGTACCCTGTTCAGTTTGACAGTTCTATGTTTAAGATAATCGAAGGAAGAAACATTTTTAAAATCACAAAAAATATTTTAAAGGCTATAAATGGCGACGTATTATATGCAATTAAGCCACTTTTTACAAGTTATGGGGTTGCTTTATTGAAGAGAAAGATAACAAAAATGCCGTTGGTTCTTGATATCGATGACTGGGAAATAGGCTTTATTTTTAATAAAATAAAAAAGTTAAACTTAAATACGGCTAACTTTCTTTTTTTTTCAATTATACATCCCTTCTATCCAGGGTCATTTTTTAATGCTTTCTTTACAAAACTTGTATCGTTGGCTGATGAAATTACTGTTTCAAATACTTTTTTAAGAAAAAAGTTTGGAGGAGTGATCATTTGGCATGCAAGGGATACCGATTTTTTAAATCCTGATAAATTTGATAGAGAACAACTGAGAAGGCAATATGGCATTGAATTACAAAAAAAAATTGCTATATTTTTAGGAACCGTTAGAGAACATAAAGGATTAGAATATCTTATTAAGGCAATCTCTTTGGCAAAACATCCTGAGCTCGTATTATGGATTGTTGGACTTGAACAAGGACTTTATAAAAATAGATTAGAAAATTTATGCAATCAGCTTTTGGGAGATAACTTTAAGATTTTTGGAATACAGCCTTTAGATAAAGTGCCCGTGTTTCTTGCAATGAGTGATATTGTTATTGTGCCCCAGCAAGAAAATTTAGCTACTGTAGGACAAGTGCCTGCAAAGGTATTTGACGCAATGGCTATGGCTAAACCTATTATTGCAACTAATGTTTCTGATTTGCCGCAAATACTTGATAGCATTGGCTGGATTGTTGAATCTAATAACACTGAACGATTAGCTGGTGTAATAAAATACATTCTGAGTAATCCACTAGAAGCGAGAGCAAAAGGGCGTCTGGCAAGGAACAAATGTATTGAAAATTATAGTTGGATAGCTATGGAACTTGTTTTAAAAAAAATATTTGATAAATATAGTTAGATAGGTTATTTTCTAACATGAAAATATTTGTTAATACCGATATTGTTAATGGACCATGGGGAGGAGGCAACTTAGCTATTAAGGGTATTATTACTTATTTAGTATCTAAAGGACATGTTGTTACTACATCTCTTAAGAGTGCTGATATTGATTTGATATTTATGATACATCCTGTTAAATACTTGAATATCAGAAAATATGGAATTGATGAAATTATTGATTACATAACTCTGCATCCGAAGACGATTTTAGTCCATCGTATCAATACATCCGGAGAATTTCATAGAGGAACCGGAAATGAAACAAAGATACTCCTTGAAGCAAATAAAAACGCTGATTTTACTGTTTTTATAAGTTCATTCCTTAAAAACTTATATGTTCAAAAAGGATTTGATATAAATAGGCCTCATAGAATAATTTTAAATGGAGCAGACGAAAGTATTTTTAATCCTGAAGGAAGTGAACAATGGCAAGAAGGAAAAAAAATTAAAATTGTAACACACCATTGGTCAAGTAATTATATGAAAGGATTCGATATTTATGAGCGATTAGATTTATTACTTGGTACAAAGCCATATAATGAACTATTCGAATTTACATTTATTGGCAACGTCCCGCAAGGGCTACAATTTAAGAATGCAAGGGTGCTGCAGCCAATTTCTGGAGTTGAACTGGCAAATACAATAAAGCAACATCATATTTATATAACTGCATCCCGAAATGAAGGCGCAGGAATGCATCATATTGAAGGAATGAGATGCGGTCTTCCTGTATTATTCCTCAATAGCGGAGCTTTGCCTGAATATTGTTCACCATATGGAGTTGAATTCAACCTGGTAAATTTTGAGCAAAAATTAATTGAGATAAAAGAAAGATATTTTGAGTTAAGAAAGCAAGTACTTAATTGTCCGTATTCTTCTACATGGATGGCAACTCAGTATGAAGAATTATTTAAAGAATTAGTATACAGAAGAAGCAATCAAAATATTTCAGAACCGAATATGCTTAAAAAAATTCATCATAAAATGTTAGTTCGTACATATAATAAGCTCAAAAAAGTAAATCAATTAATTAAAAAAGGTAAAGAATTTCTTACAAGGTAAGAATGTTCTTAGAAGAACGCACAAGCTGAAATAATGGGTTATGGAGGAGCTTTAATATGGACGGGGTTAGCGAGAAATCTCAAAATACACTACCCTGAGAAAAAAATAATCTTTTTATACAAGAAGCCAATAAGGAATCTTTTGTTTTATAAACCTCATAGTGATCATATAATTTATAAAAATAATTCGGATATTTCATTAATTATAGATAAGGTTTCATGGTTGTTCATAAAACATAAATTTAATAAAAATGAGATTATTTTGGTTGATATGGATAAGCCAAGTTATCTTTATTGGGAAAAAGATACAAAGGAAAAAATATATTATAAGACCGGAGCTCATGCTATTCAGATTGCATGTAATGTTCATGGGATTACTAACGCAATTTTGCAGCCCAAAATAGTGCTTACATCTGAAGAAGAAAATAAAGTAAACAAACTACTAAAAACTTATGGACTAGAAGAAAACAAATATATTTGCATAGAACCTCATGCAAAGATAAGTTTCAGTCCAAACAAAGCATGGTTTTGGGATCACTGGGAGGCACTTGTATGTAGAATCAATAAATTAATTTTTGATAGATCATTGGATTTCAAGATAGTACAGATAGGATTAAAAACAGATAAAATTCTTAAAGGGGTTATTGATTTAACTGGAAGTACAAGTTTCAGAGAAACTTCAAGAATTATATCTTATTCAAGGACATTTATAGGATGTGAAGGAGGATTAGTGCATCTTTCACAGGCAGTCTGCAAAAATAGCATTGTTCTCATCAGCGCTATGATGCCGAAAGAACTTGTAGCTTATCCAAAAAATATTAATTTCTATACTGATATTGAATGCAAACATTGTGGTCTCAAAATTCCATGCCCTATAAATAGAAAATGTATGCAAGGTATAAGTGTTGAAAGTGTTTTCGAATCATTTAAGAAATTATTACTTAGCGAATTATAGTTAAAATGCGACTTTTGCTTTTCTTTACCTATGGCATTTCTCTTAAAACCTGGGACGAAACTGGTCTTATTGATAGGGAGATAATTCTTTATAAAAAATTGACTGAAAAAGGCATTAAAGTTTCTTTCATTACATATGGTGATAAATCTGATTTTAAATATAGTGATAAACTTAGAAACGTAGAAATTATTCCATTCTATGCGTTTATAAAACAACCTTCAAATAAAATATTAAAATTCATACAGTCATTTTTTTTGCCTTTTATTTTGAGAAAATATTTTAAGAAGGTTGATATTATAAAAACAAATCAGATGTCCACAACATGGGCTCCGATAATAGCTAAATTACTATTTAAAAAAAAATTGATTGTCAGATGCGGTTTTGAATGGTATCGTTTTTTGAGAAAAAAAAATCCTTCTCTTTTGGTAATGTTTTATATGTATATAACGGAATATCTTTCATATCACATTGCAAATAGTATCATTTTAACATCCGAAGATGATAAACAATATATCATTAGAAAATTCCATATTAGTGATTCAGAGAAAATAAGTGTAATACCTAATTATATTGATGCAGAAATTTTCAAGCCACTTGCTGATGTCTCCAAAAAACAAGACCATTTATTGTTTATCGGAAGATTAACAGAACAAAAAAATCTTTTTAATTTGCTTAGTGCCTTAAAAGGTAGTCATTATACCTTAGATATAGTCGGAGATGGCAAGTTGAAGGAACCTCTTATGCTTTTTGCTTCTGAAAATGGAATAAAAGTCAATTTTTTAGGCCGACTACCTAATAATGAAATACCCAGATTACTAAATCAATATGAAGTATTCGTCTTGCCATCGTTATACGAAGGAAATCCAAAGGTATTACTCGAAGCAATGAGTTGTGGTTTGGCTGTTATTGGGACAAATGTTGAAGGTATAAACAATATAATAAAACACAAAGAAAACGGATATCTTTGCGAAATAGATAATCAATCAATTAGAGATGCTATAAACGTTGTAATGAAAGATCAAAATTTTAGAAAACAAATGGGGAATAATGCGAGAAAACACGTTATCGATTATCATAGTATTGATGCAGCGCTGGAAAAAGAGACAGATTTATATAAAACATTATTAATAAAATAGTTTGAATCAAGAGAAGATTTTCTATAATATTATTTAAGATTAAAGAAACCAAAGATATGAATTTAGTTGTCATGGATATTTATAATGGAAAATGTAAAACATAAGATAACAATAGAAAAAATATTATTTTTTGTTATTGTTGTTACTACGCTTTTTTTCCTTATTAAATTTAGTTATTCAGAGGCGATCTTATTGATTATTCTTGCTTGTTTTTTTTTATTTACCTTATATTTTTTAAATAAAAACATATTAACATATTTAGTGATTTTATTAATCCCTTTTTATTGGGTTCCATTATATTCTGGAAGATTTAGCATTCTAAAGGTAAGTACAATAATTGCTTTCTTTCTGCTATTCACGCAAAATCTGATGACAAAAATAAAGATTGACAGAATTTTCATTTATATATTTTGTTTTCTTGGTATATGGTATATATCGGCGATTTTAAATGGCATTAAAGAAGCGTTTCAAATTAATGCAATATCCAATACAATTATGTGGTATATCTTGATCCCTTATATTCTTTCTGAATATATCAAAAAATATAATATAAAACAGATTATCAATATTATATTGGCGTTATGTTTTATTGAAGTAATATTATTATTTCTTCAAATATCGTTTGGTGAGATATTTTATCTACAAAATTATATCAAACCAGAACAGCAGGAGTTGTTTCAAAAAAAAATCACCTCGCTAAAAGTAGGTGAATATTACAGTCCGTTTGGAACTTTTGATAACCGACATAATCTAGGCGTCTTTATATTATTTGGTTTTGCAATATCATTTTCTTTGTTGTTTTTTAAAAATTATCGGATATTATTACTAAAATTTTTAGCAGTTATTTATATATTAGGTATCTTATTTACTTTTTCGCGAACTTCAATGGCAGGAATTGGTTTAGTGCTTATAAGTTTGTTTTACTTTATTAAAAAATACAATTTAACTACTTATCGATGGAGAAAATTAATTCCTATCATTGTAGTCTCCATGATATTTTTACAAATGATACCAACGCTTAGAAGTGGGATTGTGGAAAGAGTTTCACCCGAAACATATGGTGGATGGCGAGAGAGTTTAGAATACCGTGAATATACAACCTTAGCTTCTCTAAAAGCATTTTCAAAAAATCCAATTATCGGCGTAGGGCCTAATAATTTTTCTCCTAATTCACATATTTGGCTGAGAGAAATTAATGCACCTCAAATAATATATGGGAAAGAAGCGCATAACGCGTATTCTGAACTTCTTGCAGAATTAGGAATAATAGGAGGAGCACTCTTTTTTTTCATTTTGAGCATGATTATAAAATATTTACTCACTGCTATTAAAATATTTATCAAGGTAAAAGATTATTATATGTTTGCAATATCTATCTCGGTAATATCAATCTCTATTTTACAAATTTTTGCACATTTAATAGGTAATAGTGTAATAACAGGATTTAATCATTTTTCAGTTCCTTTAGGTTTTGCTATAGGACTAAAAAGCCTCGCACAAAATATTGATCATAATTTAGTTAGACAATAATACCAAGTAGTTTTTGAATCCTTTATCAATGGCACCTAAAGTAAGTATTTTAATGAGTGTTTACAATGGCGAAAAATATTTAAGCGAAAGTATTAATAGTATATTAAATCAAACTTTTGAGGATTTCGAATTAATAATTGTTAATGACGCCTCAACAGATAATAGTTTGAACATTTTAAAACAATATGATGACAAGAGAATATTTATAATTAATAATAAAAAAAATATTGGCCTTACGAAATCACTTAACAAAGCTTTAAAAGTTGCTCGTGGAATTTACATTGCGAGGATGGATGCCGATGATATAAGTAAAAAAACAAGAATCGAAAAACAAGTAAAATTTATGGACGCTTATCCAGAGATTGGGGTCTTGGGGTCTAATTATTATGAAATGGATACAAATGGGAATAGATTAATTAGTAAGATAAATATCCCTGAAACTGATGAACAAATCAGAAAAGTTTTATTCAAATATAATCCTTTTATTCATAGCTCATTAATGATAAGAAAAAGTGTTCTTGATAAAATTGGTTATTATGACGAAAGCTTTAAAGCATCACAGGATTATGATCTGATATTGAGAATACTCGCTAAGTATCCTGGGCATAATCTAAAAGAGGAATTGGTAGTAAAAACTATCGATTTTAATTCTATTTCTTTTAAAAAATTACGTACGCAGGTACTTTATTCCATAAAAGCGAGACTTAAAGCTTTGAAGACCTTAAATTATAATAAGAAATATTTCTTTTATCTATGGAGGCCTTTATTAAGATATATTTTTGCTTCCCACGCTTTAAAAAGAGAAATAAAAATTAAGAAACCTGTATGAAGGCCTTATTTCTACCCAATTGGAAAGTTCATCATTTACATAACGAAAACATAGAAATTCAAAACCCTGACAAGGTTATAAATACTTCATCCTATTGGTTTTTCAGATATTGGCCTGAAAAGAATCTTGAAGTTGAAGTCATCGATTATTCTAAACTTCCTGTTATTCATTCAATAGAAAAAAATCTTCTGCATTTTTATGTTATTCAAACCTTAAAGGCATTTTTAAAACTCAAGAAATATGACCTTATAATTTCCCATGGAGCACAGAGTGCTATTTTGTTAGCATTTATCCGCTCCTTATTGGGAGTCAAAAATCCTCCGCATATTATTATAGATGTAGGTTGTCTAAACGGAGGACGCACACGACAACCCGAGCTTTCAATATTTCAATTTGCAATGCATTCAATCTCTGGTGTTATTTATCATGCAAGCTCACAGAAACTTCATTATGATAGATATTTTCTTTCGTTAGCAAAAAGAGCCTTTTTTGTCCCATTCGGAGTAGATGTGGAATTTTTTAAACCCTTAAATGTAAAACAAGAAGATTACATTTTATCAATTGGCTATAAATTCAGAGATTGGAAAACATTGATTCGTGCATATTCCCAAATAAAAACAAATACAATTTTAAAGATAGTTGGTCCAAAAAACTTGGATATAGAGTTGCCTAAAAATGTTTATATTCAACCCTATGTACCTATAAATACACTAAAAGAATTAATAGCAAAGTCAAAATTTATAATTCTACCTCTTATTAATCTTCCCTATGCTCACGGGCAAATGACTCTCCTACAATCAATGGCTATGGGAAAAGCAGTTATTGTTACTAAAGTTCCTTCAACAGTTGACTATGTTAACGATAATGAAGACGCTCTTTTTGTAAAACTTAACAACATTGATGATATGAAAAACAAAATAGAGTACTTATTAAATAATCCTTATGACATAAAGAAATTAGGCGAAAATGCTCGTAAATCGGTTGAAAATAAATTTACTGAAAAACATATGGCAGAAGGCATATATAAAGCTTGTAAATCACTTAGCTTATTTTAATTTAATGAAAATTTTAATGGCTCATAACTGGTATTTTGTCGGTGGGGGTGCAGACCGTGTTTATTTTGAAACTACAAAACTTCTTGAAATACATGGCCACACTGTAATCCCTTTCTCAATGAAAGATGAAAGAAATTATGAAACAGAGTTCAAAGATTATTTTGTTGACAGAATAGATTATAGCAATATAAAACCAAATCTCAATAATTTTAAAACCGCTTTTAAGATGATTTATTCAATAAATGCAAAAAAGAAAATTGAGTCATTAATTCAGGAAACAAAACCTGAAATAGCTCATTTGCATAATATTTATGGAAGGCTCACACCCTCAATTTTGTATGCTTTAAAAAAAAACAATATCCCAACTATAATGACTCTTCATGATTTTAAGATTATCTGTCCGGCATATAATATGCTTCGCAATGGTAGTATTTGTGAAATCTGTAAAGGTGGAAAATATTATAGATGTATCATTACAAAATGTCATAAAAATTCATATTTGGCTTCTTTAGTTTATGCATTAGAGGCGTATATATATTTTTGGCTTAAAACATATTTAAAACATGTCAAATATTTTATCACTCCAAGTATGTTTATGAAGAACAAACTTATTGAATTTGGAATACCCAAGGAAAAACTTGTTTACATCCCAAATTTTGTTTCTTTTCAATCCATAATTCCGATTTACAATAGTAAATCGTATTTACTCTATTCGGGAAAATTGCTAAAAACAAAAGGATTAGCTACACTTTTGAAGGCAATTAAAGATTTACCTGATATAAGTTTGTTTATAGCAGGAGATGGTGATATTAAAGAAGAACTTGAAGCATATGTTAAATATAATATGTTACAGAATATAAGGTTTCTTGGTCATTTAGAAGAAAATGAACTTCATAATGTATTAAGAGATTCGCTCTTTGTTATTCTCCCTACTGAATGTTATGAAAATGCACCCATGGCTGTGCTTGAAGCTTTTGCTCATGGTAAACCCGTTGTAGGGTCAAATATTGCTGGTATTCCTGAATTGGTTATTGATGGAGAAACAGGGCTTCTCTTCGAGCCTGGCAATTATAAACAATTGAAGGAAAAGATTGAGTATTTTCTTTCTCATCCGGATAAGATTATTGAAATGGGAAGGAATGCACGGAGAAAGGTTGAAAAGGAATATAACGCAGAGCTTTACTATCGGAGATTGATGAACGTATATCAAGAAACTCTTAATCAGAACAAATCTTTTGGCATAAATTAATGTTTCCGAAAACTGCCATCATTGCCATAACATTAAATTGCAATGCAAAATGCATTATGTGTAATATCTGGAAAAATAAGATGACCAATGAACTGAAACCTGAAGAATATTTAAAACTACCTTCTTCCTTACGAGAAATAAATATTACCGGCGGTGAACCTTTCCTGAGAAATGATATTGAACAGATTGTCAAATGCATCAAGCAAGCTTGCAAAAATGCACGGCTTGTGATTTCCTCTAATGGATATTTATATAGTAAGATCGAAACAAAAATGAAGGAAATATTGAAAATCGATCCAAGAGTAGCTTTAAGGATATCCATCGACGGCTTGCAAGAAACGCATAATAAGATTAGAGGTTTTAAAGACGGGTTCCAGAGAGCAATGGAAACATTATCGCGAGCTAAAAAGACCGGTGTAAAGGATTTAGGAATCAGCATGACAATTTCAAGCCTGAATGTAAATCAGATTTATGATGTATTTAAACTTTCAAAAAAACTGAATGTTCAAATGACTATGACAGCAGCATCTGACTCAGATATCTATTTTGGAAATATCGATGAAACTATAAAACAATTTAATTTTGAGAATTTTAAACAACAGGTATGTATGATTGCTAAAGAAAGAACAAGAACTTTAAAACCAAAAGAATGGGCAAGAGCATGGTTTGAGGGTCTCTTGGTAGATTTTGTAGAAGATAAAAAAAGACCTTTTAGTTGTGATGCAGGTCAGGGGTTTTTTTATATGGATTCAGTCGGTAGGGTTTATGGCTGTCATATAATAGAGAATTATCTTGGAAATCTGAGGGATTACGATACTTTCAAAGAACTTTGGGATAAAGATGTAAGAAGAGAAGTTTTGGAGAAAGCCAAAAAATGTAAAAAATGCTGGATGGTATGCACTTCCAAGTCTGAAATAAGTAATAAAAAGCTGCAAGTTGGATTAGAAATACTCAAGAAGAAATTTACTGGATGAAAATATTTGTTATAGGTGCTCGTGGTTTCCCTAATGTGCAGGGTGGTATCGAAAGCCATTGTGAAGAGTTGTATCGAAGGTTAGTTAAAAAAGGCTATAAAATAACTGCTCTTACCATTTCAAGCTATACTGAACTAAACTTATGGGAAGGTATATTATTAAAAAAAATTCCTTCAATTTTATCAAAAATCCTCCAGAAACCGATATATAATCTATTATCTTCATTATATTGTATTTACCAAAGACCTGATATTATTCATGTTCATGGATTGAATGCAGGTTTTTTTATATGGTTGTTTAAACTATTTAGATTAAAAGTAGTAGCAACCTATCATTCTATGGATTATCTTTATCCAAAATGGAACACTTTTATTAAAAAAATGTTGAAATTTTCTGAAAAACAATTCTTATTAGCAGACTATATTATTACTGTTTCGAAACCTTATTTAAAGCATTTCAACAAATTAGGTAGAACACAAGCAATTAGTTATTTGCCAAACGGTGTCACTTTAGTTAAAAATCTAAATTTTAAAGAAGAAAACTCAATTCTCAATAAATGGGGATTAAGAAAAAATGGATATATTCTTACAGTTGGACGTCTTACACCTGAAAAGGATTTTATTACATTGCTAAAAGCATTTATTCATGCAAAACTTGATGAAATAAAATTGGTTATTGTGGGTGGTGTTGAATTCCAAGAAGATTACTTAGAAAAACTAAAAGAAATATCTAATGAAAAGGTTATATTTACAGGACGGTTGAATAAGAAAGACCTATCCATGCTTTATTCCAATTGTCGTATTTTTGTCCTTTCGTCTCTCTATGAGGGCCTTCCGAATGCTTTACTTGAAGCCATGAGTTTTAATTGCAATATACTTGTAAGTGATATTGATTCACATATTGCTGTTGGGTTAGACGAAGATAACTATTTTAAAGCACAAGATGCAGAAGATTTAGCGAGAAAGATAAAATATAAGCTTTTACAAAATTGTAAAAAAGACTATTCTGAATTTCTTTCACAAAATTATAATTGGGATATTGTGGCATCTGAAGTAAGCAAAATATATAAGACTATTTGTAATAAGTAGTCTTATTTTTTTACATATTTCCCTGCACTTCGGAAGTGCAAGGTTTGTTGCCTATTTAGCAACAATATGGTAAATAGTTTCTTTATACCATGAGGGCAAATGCATTTGCATATATTCATGGTCATAGTGTTGGAGGAACAAACCCATCGCTACTTGAGGCGATTTCAAGCAAGAATGTTGTTCTGGCATATGATGTCCCCTATAATCGTGAGGTCTTAGGTGAGTATGGATTTTATTATAAGGATGAAAAAGAATTAAGCAAACTAATCAATTTCATGGAAAAAGAGTTCAACAAAGCCGATAGAGAAAAAATATTCAATTACTATAACAAGATACTAAAAGAAAAATACAACTGGGATATTGTCATTAAAAAATACGAATCATTACTACACCCTTAACCCTAAAAAACCTGCACTTCGGAAGTGCAAGGTTTGTTGCCAATTTAGCAACATTTTTGCCATTATCTTTTTCCCCTTTTGTTAATGGGAATCAAGAGGTTTGTCCATTCCTTTGTTATGTTGTTGTTTATTAACGCAATAAACTCAATAAACGCAACGAACCCAATGAACTCAATAAACGCTATGAACGCTGTTTTTCCTCTAATATCAACACCTTCCAAACCTTAAAACCCTGCACTTCCGAAGTGCAAGGTTTGTTGCCAATTTTGCAACAATATGACATTGAATCTAACCTTGAAACCCTTTTACTTCTGTCAGAAAAACTAAAGAATTTATTTCCTGCACTAAATATCGCAGGTTCAATATCACCGCCTTTTAGACCTTTGACAAAAGAAGAAGACGACGTATATGTTAAAAAGATAAATGACTCTGGTGCAGATATTCTATTTGTATCTCTTGGGGCTCCAAAGCAGGAATACTGGATGTATGAACATAAAGAAAGAATTAAACCAATACAACTTGGTGTTGGCGCAGCATTTAGTTTTATAACTGGCAAAGTTAAACAGGCACCATACTGGATGCAGAAATTAGGACTTGAATGGCTCTATCGCTTACCACAAGAACCAAAAAAGACCATTTACCGCATGTCCCTCGTCCCCGAATTCCTCTTTAGAACCTTCATACAATTTTTGAAACACTAAAATATCTCACATTTGAACAACAAACACAATTAACGCTATAAACGCAACGAACCCAATGAACTCAACGAACGCAATAAACGCAAACCCGCCCTAAAAACCCTGCACTTCGGAAGTGCAAGGTTTGTTGCCAATTTAGCAACAATATGGTAAATAGTTTCTTTATACCATGAGGGCAAATGCATTTGCATATATTCATGGTCATAGTGTTGGAGGAACAAACCCATCGCTACTTGAGGCGATTTCAAGCAAGAATGTTGTTCTGGCATATGATGTCCCCTATAATCGTGAGGTCTTAGGTGAGTATGGATTTTATTATAAGGATGAAAAAGAATTAAGCAAACTAATCAATTTCATGGAAAAAGAGTTCAACAAAGCCGATAGAGAAAAAATATTCAATTACTATAACAAGATACTAAAAGAAAAATACAACTGGGATATTGTCATTAAAAAATACGAATCATTACTACACCCTTAACCCTAAAAAACCTGCACTTCGGAAGTGCAAGGTTTGTTGCCAATTTTGCAACAATATGGCATTGAATCTAACCTTGAAACCCTTTTACTTCTGTCAGAAAAACTAAAGAAGCTATATCCTGAATTAAAGATCGCAGGTTCAATATCACCGCCTTTTAGACCTTTGACAAAAGAAGAAGACGACGTATATGTTAAAAAGATAAATGACTCTGGTGCAGATATTCTATTTGTATCTCTTGGGGCTCCGAAGCAGGAATATTGGATGTATGAACATAAAGAAAGAATTAAACCAATACAACTTGGTGTTGGTGCAGCATTTAGTTTTATAACTGGCAAAGTTAAACAGGCACCATACTGGATGCAGAAATTAGGACTTGAATGGCTCTATCGCCTTCCTCAAGAACCAAAAAAGACCATAATCCGCATGTCCCTCGTCCCCGAATTCCTCTTTAGAACCTTCATACAATTTTTGAAACACTAATATATCTCACATTTGAACAACAAACACAATTAACGCTACAAACTCAATGAACCCTATAAACGCAAACCCGCCCTAAAAACCCTGCACTTCGGAAGTGCAAGGTTTGTTGCCAATTTAGCAACAATATGGTATTGAATCTATAACTCTACAACACTATTAGTTATTTGCCTTTACCCTTGTTTTTTACGCTTTAGCGCCTTACATTTTGAGCTGTGCATTGTTGTTTGTTTTATACTTCAGCCTTCAGCCTAAAACCTTCAGCCTTTTTGTTGTATTCCCCCTTTGTTAATGGAAATCAAGAGGTTTGTCCATTCCTTTGTTATGTTGTTTTTTATTAACGCAATAAACGCAATAAACGCAATGAACCCAATGAACTCAATAAACGCTATAAACGCTATTTTTTTCTTTAATATCAACACCTTCCAAACCTTAAAAACTGCACTTCGGAAGTGCAAGGTTTGTTGCCAATATAGTAACAATATGGTATTGAATCTAACCCAAAGGTGCAAATGATAAAAATAAGTTTTTTTCTGAAGATATTCTAAAGACTTGTGTAAAAAGTGAAAGTTTGAAGAATTAGATGCTTGGCATAAGAGCAAATAGCTGCAATCGTTCTTGCTTAAAAAATTTTTACAATACTTTTTATAAAAACAGGAGGTACTTATTGCAAAAAAACATGGGATTTATATCAGCCATACAGCCTGTGGGGAAAGATTTACAAAGAAATAATGAAATTGTTTGCATAGATGGGAGTTTTAAGGCTCAAAAAATCAATGTAAATAGAAAAAGAACCTAAGCTCTTGACATCAAGAGAAAGTTAAACTATATTTAGAAGTAGAAAAATAAAAAGGAGTATAACTATGCAGTATCTATTAAAAGTGTCGCCAAAAGGTCAGGTCACTTTGCCCAAGAAACTCAGGGAGGGGCTTGGAGTCAAGGACATGATCGAAGTCAAGGTCAAGGATTATGAAGGCATTTTGAAAAAGCCTCAAAAGGTTACAGAAGAGCTTGCAGGCTGTTTTAAAAAATACGCGGTAAAAAAGAAAAAGCCTCTGGAGAAGGCTGTTGAAAAAGCAATAAGGCTGACTGCCCGTGAAATTGCCCAAAAAAATAATTTATGCGAATATTATACTGAGGTTTCTCCTTGCAGATGAAGAGAAACAGTTTTTGAAGGCGAAGGCGTTTATTCAGAAGCTTGAATACGGTTAAGACGAAGCGCTTCTTACTGAGATTGTTTTTGCAGAAGTTGTTTGGGTCCTTCACAAAGTCTATGATATCCCACGAAAGGAAATTTCCGAGCAATTTTCCAAATTGCTCTATTACAGTGGAATAAAAACAATCATCAGTAAGGAGGTTTTTATAGAAAGCCTCAGGATATATCCTGCCTTTTCGATGGATATTCAGGACATCTTTCTCGCTGTGCTTGCAAAAGCAAAAGAATGCTGGGTCATAACATTTGACAAGACAGACTTCAGGAAATTTGAGGTCAATTTCAGGGAGCCGTAATAGTGCGGTAGCATCAAAATTAACTCCCACCGATAGAATCATGCCTCCTGTAAAAATAACTCTTGTGCAATAATTCTTTATGTCTCCCTCGGCCCTCCAAAGCAGGAATACTGGATGTATGAACATAAAGAAAGAATTAAACCAATACAACTTGGTGTTGGTGCAGCATTTAGTTTTATAACTGGCAAAGAGAAAGTGACAACGAAGTAGATGCAATGAGCGGGAAAACGATAAATAGGTGAATGGGTAAATCAGCGAGCAAGCTAGAGAAATAATATGTCACAAAAAATAACTTCTTTTCATGAATAGTGGTGCGAATGTTAAAATAGAAACATAGTCTCGAAAATGAAAGAGTAAGGCAAAAAGGAGGTCAGGATGAGCAAAGCCAAAGAGGTAGAAATAAATTATGAACAGATAAAAAAAATGATAAAACAACTTGATTTTGAAAAGAAATTAACTCTTATTAGAGAGATTGTTTCTGAAAGCGAATATAGAAAGGGATTCTATAAATATACTGAAGGATTAGCCAAAAAATATCGAATTCCCAAGATGAGCGAGGAAGCACTTGATGAGTTTCTTCATAAATAGAATTGAAAGGGAAATAATAGACTCTGAATGAAGATAGTCATCGATACCAATATTTATATTTCTGCTATTTTTTGGGGAGGCAAACCGAGAGAAGTGCTTGATTTAGCTCGATCAGGAGAAATGCTTATCTTTATCTCTCCAGAAATAGAGAGCGAAATAGCAGAGAAACTCAGTAAAAAATTTACTTTGAAAAAAGACGAAATAAAGAATGTGCTGCTGGATCTTTCTACGTTTACCATTCCTACTTTAGTTACCCTACATGTCGAGGCAGTGCCTGAAGATCCGGAAGATAATAAATTTATTGAATGTGCACTTACCTGTAAGGCAAATTATATTGTTTCAGGGGACAGGCATCTATTGCAATTAAAAGAATACGCAGGGATTAAGATTTTAAAAGCTTCAGAAATATTGGTACTATACTCAAAAAGAGGAACATAGAGGAAGGTTATTATTCCTCGAAGTGGATGCAGAAATCAGGCCTTGAATGGCTCTATCGCTTACCACAAGAACCAAAGAAGACCATAACCCGCATGTCCCTCGTCCCCGAATTCCTCTTTAGAACCTTCATACAATTTTTGAAAAACAACAAACGCAATTAACACAATTAACGCTACAACTCAATAAACGCTATAGCGGGTCTCACTTCCAATGCGAAGCATTAAATTTGATAAACACTATAAACGCCATCCCGCCCAGAGCTTGCAAGAAAAGCATGGGATTTGTACCAGCCGTATAGCCTTTGGGGGAAAATGTATAAAAGAATAATGAGATTCTTATCTTTAATAGGGTATTTAAGAAATTTGAAATCAAGACAGACACGGTTTGATTCATAATCTGCTAAATTATAATTCAAACTGGATACAAAAATTGAAATAAGTATTGATTTATAATTCGTTAGCAAAGTAAAATGTTTTGTAAGAAAAAGGAGCGATAAATGGAAACAGAAGTACTGCATCCATACATAACATTTAGAGATGATATAGGCGGGGGGAAGCCGATAATTAAAGGGACAAGAACGAGAGTCTCAAACATCATAGCTTATTATAAGCTTGGATATTCTCCCGAAGAGCTTGCCAGAGAGTTCCCGCATTTAACCCTCTCAAAGATATATGATGCCCTGTCATACTACTATGAACACCAGAATGAAATTGATAGGGAAATTGATGAGGATAGTGAAGAGAATGTAAAACAACTTCTTGAAAAATGAGAATTAAATTATATCTTGATGAGGATGTTCCATATGCATTTGCACAAGCATTATCAAACAGAGGCGTTGATGTAATCACAACACAGCAAGTTGGGAATGATACACTTTCAGACGAAGAACAACTTGAATATGCTTTAAGAATAAATAGAACTATTTTTACTCATAACAAAAAAGACTTTATAATTTTAAATAATAAGAAATTGCGAGAGAATAAAGAACACTCCGGGATTATTCTTTCAGATCAATTGCCAATTGGAACTCTTCTTAGAAGATTTATGAAATTATGGTTTTTCGTAAAAGCAGAAGAAATGAGAAATAGATTAGAATTTCTTAGTAATTGGAAGTAAAGAATTTTAAGAAGGAGAGCGGATAACCCTGCACTTCCGAAGTGCAAGGTTTGTTGCCAATTTTGCAACAATATGGTATTGAATCTAACCTTGAAACCCTTTTACTTCTGTCAGAAAAACTAAAGAATTTATTTCTTGAATTAAAGATTGCAGGTGTAATTTCACTGCCTTTTAGACCTTTGAAAAAAGAAGAAGACGATGTATATGTTAAAAAGATAAATGACTCTGGTGCAGATATTCTATTTGCATATTTTGAGGCTCTAAGAAGGTGTTTATTTAAGTGAAGATTATTCTATAGTGGATTGAAATATAAGGCTTATTCTGATATTATTTACATATGAAAAGGTACTTTGATGCAATAGAAGAGCTTCCTAATGAGATAAAACTACCACTTATAAGGGTTCTTGAACTATTTAGAGAGGAGATAGCAGAGACTGTCAAAAGGTCTGATTTTGAGGAACTTAAGTTTGTAGTAAAGGAACTTGCTGAAGCCCAAAAGAGAACCGAGCAGAGGGTAGAAAAACTTGAAGATGTAGTAAAGGAACTTGTTGAAGCCCAAAAGAAAACTGAGCAGAGGGTAGAAGAACTTGCTGAAGCCCAAAAGAAAACTGAGCAGAGGGTAGAAGAACTTGCTGAAGCCCAAAAGAAAACTGAGCAGAGGGTAGAAGAACTTGCTGAAGCTCAACGGAAAACCGAGGAAGAACTTAGGTCTCTTGTTAAGAGCCATAAGGATTTAAAAGAACAGGTAGGAGGGCTTTCGCACACAGTTGGATACAGACTTGAGGATGATTCTTATAAAGCGCTACCAGCTCTTTTGAAACATGATTTCGGTGTGGATGTAAAAGGTAGGCTTAAGAGGGATTATATTGATATAGGAGATGAAAGATATATAGAAGTAAACATATTGGGCAGGGCAGGTTATAATGGTAAAGAATACATAGTAGTAGGGGAAGCAAAGTCTCAACTAAAGAAGAAAGATATCGATGAATTCATAAAGAAAGCTGAAAATCTAAAAAGATACATTCCAGAAGAACAGATAAGACTTATAGTAACATATATGGCATCTCCAGCAATACAAAGATATGCAAAAGAAAAAGGAGTTAAGATTTATTTTTCTTACGAGTTTTAATTCTTATCTTCAATAAACAAACACCTTATGCACTTCAGAAGTGTATAAGTTATTAATGATTTAATGAGGAAGCATCCCCTAACCAACGGTTATGTTTATCATATATTTACAAAAAGCATAGCGGGCTTCAAAGTCTTTAGAAATAATAAAGACTATCAGAGAATGCTGGAACTTCTAAAGTTTTATAGAGTGAAAAATCCGCCAACCAGATTTTCAGCATATGTTGAGATTAAGGATAAGGCAAATTTTATTAAAACTTTTGTCAGAGAGGATGAACTCCTTGTTTTAATATATGCTTATTGTTTGATGCCCACTCATATTCATCTCTTACTTGAGCAAGTTTGTGACAATGGTATAACTGTTTTCATGAAGAGAGTCCTTGACAGTTACACAAGATATTTTAATCTAAAGATAAAAAGAAAAGGACCATTATGGCAGAGTAAATTTAAAAATGTATTAGTAAAAGACGATTCACAGATGTTACATCTAACAAGGTATATTCATTTAAATCCTACAAGTGATGGACTTGTTGAAAAGCCAGAAGATTGGAAATATTCTTCATATTTAGAATATATTAGTTTGCAAAATATAAAACTATGCAATACTGATAAATTATTATTAAATGACTATTCTTCTGATGATTACAAAAAGTTTGTTGAAGATAGAAAAGATTATCAAAAAACATTATCAAAAATAAAAGACATCCTGTTTTTTTAGACGTCATAAATAACAACTCTAATTACAAAGTGGAATGTCATCTCATATCTTGCTAAAATATGATAAATATAAACTAAATTTATATATTTACGTATAGTATTTTTGATTAAATTCTATGAGAAGAGTGTTTTATAAACGAATATTTGATCTTTTCATTCTTATTTTTGCACATATCCTATTATTACCTATTTGGTTACTCCTTTGGTTTGTTATTCCTCTTATGATTTTTTTTGAGGATGGGAGGCCGTTATTTTATGGTCAGAAGAGAATTGGTATAGGAGGAAAAGAATTTGTTGTATATAAATTTAGAACAATGGTTAAAGATGCAGATAAAAAAGGTCCATCATGGACTGTAGAAGGAGATCCAAGGGTAACAAAAGTTGGTAAGATATTAAGAAAAACAGCTCTCGATGAGCTACCAAGTCTTTTAAGTATCTTTAAAGGTGATATGAGTTTTGTGGGTCCAAGGGCTTTAGCAGTTGAAGAGCAAAAAATTCTTGAAGAAAAGATACCCAATTTTGAAAAGCGATTACAAGTTCGCCCTGGTCTTACAGGGTTAGCACAAGTATATAATTTAGAGGACGACCCATATATAAAACTAAATTACGACCTTGAATATATAAAAAAGATGTCGTTATGGCTTGATATAAAGTTAATGTTTCTTTCAGTCTGGAACACACTTACTGGAAGGTGGGATAAAAGAAGAGGTAAAAACTTTATGAATATTTAAAATTTGAAATATTCGCCTAATTTATTACCCTCGGAATCATATACTACCTTTGCCACAAAATGGTCACCTGCTCTAAATGAATAAGATAATTCTCGCCAGATCACAACTACTGATTCCCCTTGTTTTTTAACCTCAGCGAATGGATACTGAGCAAAATATAAAAAATTTTTTACTAACCTCGTCTCCTTAGATTTAATGATATAAGGATCTTCTCCATTTTTATAATAAATATCACTTATATAAACCCTTTGTGTAAATAGGTCAACAAATCCTGTCTTAAAAGTGTCATCAGATCTCACAATAAACCACCATCTTAAGAAATCATTTGGTAGAGGACATACCTTATAAGTATTTGCTTCGATATTCTCTTTCAAGAATTCTTTTGCTTTTAAGTTTAAATAGTATTTAGAACTAAAATACAGAGGGATTAATACTAAGGTAATGATAGCAATAGTTACTGTCCTCTTTTTAAATTTTTTACATAATATAACTGAAACCAAAAGTCCAAGTGTTATGTACGGATCAATTATAAAAGAAAGGTCAAGAGAATATTGTTGCCAATCAAAAGGTGATAATATCCTTGTGCCATATTGGTTTGTTAAATCCATAAAAAGATGTAGTGCATAGGAAGAGACCGACAAAATATAGAAATATATAAAGTCTTTCTTACTGCTAAATAATATACTTATTACAAGTGGGACAAAAAATAGAGCGAGTATGCCATGTGTAATACCTCGATGGTACCTTAAAAAGACGTCTATACCCCACAAACGTGTTATATAATCAAAATCAGGTGCTATAGATGAGATCAATATTACAACCAGAGAGAATTTTCGTTTAAATCCAGTATTATAAAAAGTAATACCAGTTAAGGTATGTGTTATGGGGTCCATTATTATTTATTGTTAAATTAAACTACTAATTTATTGTTATAATTTATATTATTATGAATAAAATAACAAATAGAAACTTTTACAAACTATTAATATTAGTTTATTTGTTATGCCTGTTCGGTATTGTACTCTCTTTTGAAAGGGCATATCCTTTAACTCTCGACGAGGCGATAAATCTTGCAAAAGAAAATCTACCTTATTACAAGGCATCTCTATTAAAGGTTAAGTCAACTGAAGAATTATATAAAGCCTCTATGTCACCTTATTTACCAACATTGGATCTTTCAACATCTAAAGAATACACGTTTACATCTTATGATAATCTTGAAAATCAGATATATGATTTTACTCTTTCTTATACTCTTTTTGACGGTGGTAAGAGAAGTGCTGACAGAAAAATTAGCTTATATAATATAAATATAAATACTGAGGAACTAAGGAAAACATTACTCGATCTTGAATATGAAGTAAAATCTGCTTTTTATAATGTTATTGCTAAAAAGGAATCTTTGGAGCAAAGAAAGATTCAATTAAAAGATGCTGAGAAGGATTTTGAAGTTGCAGATGGAAGGTATAAGTTAGGAGTTGCTAAACTATCTGATACCTTGCAGGCATCTGTTAGATTGGAACAGGCAAAGTTTAATGTTGTTGAAGCTGAAGGTGAATACAGAAAGGCCCTTTCAGAATTGAACTCTATCATTGGGAAATCTCTTGACAGTGAATACGAAATAATAGAACAGCCGGTCGCCGAGTTTAAAGAAATAGATTTTACAAAACTTTATGAAACCACATTAAATAGACCAGAGATCAAACAAGCAGAATATTCTGTAATGGTTTCTGAAGAAAATAAAAGGATTGAAACAAGCCCCTTTTATCCAAAAATAACTCTACTAACTTCTTATACAAAGATTGCAGGAGACAAAAAAAGTTATTTGTTTGGCGAAGAAAAGAATGCAGTAATTAAGGCAACTTGGAATCTATTTGAATTAGGTAAGTTTTTTAAAAGGAGAGCATCCGAATATGATATAAAGTTAGCAAATGAGAACCTCAATGAATTTAAAAGAAGATATGTACTTGAAACTTTCAAAACATATGAAGACTACATAACAGCTTACAAAAATCTTATTGTTGCTAAAGAGCAATTGAAGAGTGCAGAATTTAATTATTCTCAAGCACTCGGTGAATATAAAGTCGGGAAAGCAGATATACTAAGTCTTGTTCAATCTGAGATATTTCTCTCTAATGCAAGAGAACAACTTGTAAACTCTAAACTGAAATTTATGCTCTCTAAAGCAATGCTTGAAAGGGCATTAGGTATTGAGAAGATTGAAACATTAAATCCAAAATAATAACTTTAAAAAGAGAGTAGATGAAAAGAAAGACATTAATAATATCAATTATTTTAATATTAATCATAATCTCGGTTAGTTATACATTATACAAAATATTAAAGAAACCTGAAGCTAATATTCTTGAATCTGCAAAGGTTGAAAGAGGTTCTATAAGGGGTATTCTCGTCGAAACTGGCATTATCAAACCACAGGTAGGTGCTGTTGTAAAAATTGGTGCGAGGGCTACAGGAGAAATTTTTGATATGAAGGTTAAGATAGGTGATAAAGTAAAAAAAGGACAATTGATAGCTTTAATTGATGATAGAGAGATCTTAAAGGGTATTGAGCAACTAAAGGCATCCCTTTCAGCAACTCAGCAGACATTGAAACAGGTTGAACTAACATATCCAGAACGCATCAAAGAAGCTACAGCAAACTACGAATATGCAAAGATAAATTTTGAAAGAGAGAAAGAGCTTCTCAAGCACGAATATACTACTAAGGATGCAGTTGATAAAGCAAGGAGTCAGTTCGAAGCATCAGAAGCAATACTAAAAAGACTTCAGAATGAATATGACATGCAGGTCAAGATCTTAAAGTCTAACATAAGCGAGATAGAGGCACAATTAAAGCAACAAGAAATAAGATTAACATACACGAGGATCTATGCCCCAATTGATGGTGTAGTCTCAGATGTAACAGCTCAAGAAGGTGAGACTATTGTAGCGGGTCTCCAAGTCGCTAATCTCGTGACAGTTCTTGATCCAACGAGTCTCGAGATGTGGATATATGTAGATGAAACAGATATTGGTAGGGTCAAGGTGGGACAGGATGTTGAATATTATGTAGATACATTCCCAGACAAAGTATTTACGGGAAAGATAGGAAAGATCTATCCGCAACCAGTAGTTAAGGAGAATATTGTCTATTATCTTGCAATAGTAAAGATAAATAAAGAAGATACAGTCTTTTTAAAGCCAGAGATGACTACTCATATCAAAATAATCTATGAAGAAAAGAAAGATGTACTTAAGGCTCCTAATTCAGCCATAAAATTTGAAGAGGGTAAACAAGTAGTTTATAAAGTTGAAGGTAAAAATATTCTTCGCAAAATTAAGGTAAAGACAGGTATACGTGGTGAAGATAGTACAGAAATATTATCTGGTGTGAAAGAAGGGGATATACTTGCCACTAAACTTGTTCTTCCAATATCTAAGAAAGAATAGGTAGATAAATTTCAGAATGCCTATCTGTATTTTACAGGACATCAGAAAAACCTTCTCAATCGGTGATATAAAATTTGAGATACTTAAAGGCATAAACCTTACTATAGAAAAAGGTGAATTTTTAGCAATTATGGGTGCCTCCGGCTCTGGTAAGACAACATTAATGAATATTTTAGGTTGTCTTGATACCCCAACATCTGGTAAGTATATCTTATCCGGAAAAGAGGTCTCGAGCCTTTCAGATGATGAATTATCTACTATCAGGAATGAACATATTGGTTTCATATTTCAAAATTTCTATTTACTTCCTTACGCAACAGTGTTTGAAAATGTTCTGCTTCCTACCTTGTATATGGAGAAAAGAAAGGACAAAGTAGAAAAAAGAGCACTCGAGCTATTAAACCTTGTAGGGCTTGAACATAGGAAGAAGTTTAAACCCAATCAATTATCAGGTGGTGAACAACAAAGGGTAGCCATTGCAAGGGCTTTAATCAACGACCCTGAGTTGTTACTTGCTGACGAACCTACAGGTCAGCTCGATAGCAAGACTGCAGATGAGATAATGTCACTATTACGTAGTATGAACGAAAAAGGCAAAACTCTTGTACTGATAACACATGACCAAAATATAGCATCATACGCAAAAAGGATATTAAGGATTAAAGATGGTGTTATTGTTTAAATTAAAGATAATATCCCAATCGATAAAGTCAATTTCTGCTTTTAAATTAAGGTCTTTTTTCTGTATATTCAGTATTACACTTGGGATTGCATCAATTACGACTATTGTCGCAGCAACAGAAGGTGCTTATGAAAAGGCTTTTGAAATTGTTGAACGTTTCGGTCCTGATTCACTATTGATATTTGGTGGCGGAGAAGAGGCAAGGGCGACTGGCCAAAGACAAAGGACATTAACACTTGATGATATAGAAGCAATAAAGAATTCTTTTTATAGTGCTTATTTGGTGGTCCCAATGACTGCTATGCGGGATCTGACAATAACATACAAAAATATAAAATATCAGACACTTGTAGTAGGTTCAACTGATGAATACAGTAAGGTATGGTCATGGCCACTTATTGAAGGATATGATTTCACAATTGATGATGTAAAAGGCTTGAGGAATGTAGGAATTATTGGGCAGTTTCTTGCTAAGGTACTATTTAGGGATGAAGACCCCATAGGTAAATATGTGCTCATTAAAAATATACCAGTGCAAATCGTTGGTGTATTATCAGAAAGAGGGACAACACCTTCTGGTGAGCGTCTTGATGACAGAATTATCATACCTATAACTACACTTATGAGAAAATTACAAAATGAAACGAAATATGTATCAGCAATTAGAATAAGATTCCACGATCAACAAAATCTGTATAACTATGTAGAAGAGCTAAAAAAGTTTTTGAGAAAAAGGCATTCAATACCACCGGGTGAGCCAGATGATTTTACAATCATCTCACCAAAAGAAATAGTTAAGTTTCTTGTTGCTTTGACAGGTTCTCTTGTTATCTTTCTCGGCATTACAGGGATAATATCTCTTGTAACTGCTGGATTTGTCCTTGCAAATCTATTCTTACTTTCAGTGAAAGAAAGAACAAAAGAGATTGGAATAAGACGAGCATCTGGGGCAAAAAAGTCTGATATAATGATACAATTCCTTGGCGAATCAGTCTTATTGACTACATTTGGAGGTTTAACAGGCTTCATCCTATCATTAATATCTTCAAGATTCCTTTCCTTGATAGCACAATTTCCAATTCATTTCTCATGGAAAGCATTTGTATCTGGCTTAATACTGTCATGGTCAGTCGGAATAATATTCGGTTTACAGCCAGCTAACCGAGCAGCTAACTTAAAACCAATAGAAGCAATACGTGAATGAACAGGATATTTCTTAATCTAAGTATAGCTATAAAATCTTTGTTAAACTTTAAATTGAGAACTTCACTTGCTATTCTTGGAGTCTTATTAGGAACTTTTTCTCTTATAGTTGTATCTAATCTAACTAAATCCTTAACAAAAAGAACCATAGAAGAGTCAGAAAGCTTTGGTAAGAATCTCTTAATCGTAAGAAGTGGCATCGTAAGAAAGATGGGAACGAGCACAAGACTTCTAAGCGAAGCAACAACGCTTAAGGTTGAAGACGGTCTAGCTATTATGCAAGGTTCAAAGCTTATTAACGATATATCACCATCAGGCAATAAACCATTTCCTGTAAGGTATAAGTCGACAATATTGAAATCAGTATTATGCGTTGGGGTAACGCCGAATTATGAAAATATTAGAAACTTTCATGTAGCTACTGGTAGGTTTATCACTGAAGAAGATAATAAAAATGTTAGAAAAGTAGCGGTTATTGGAGAAAAAGTAGCTGAAAGACTCTTCAAAGATGAGGACCCTATTAATAAATATATTCTTATATGGAGAGTACCATGTCAAGTAATTGGGGTTATGGAAGAAAAAGGTATCGATATTTCAGGTGTGGATCAGGATAACCAAATATTTCTTCCCTTGAACACATATTTAAGGAGATTTATAAACAAAGATTATATAAATAATATATCCGTACAAGTAGTCGATGAAAAAGCAATCCCTTTAGCAAAAAAAGAGATAGAAGACATATTAAGAAAAAGGCATAAGATAAAAAACAGTGATGATTTTACAGTAATCGATCTAAAAGATGTAATGTCTTTGAAGACGCAGGCGATGTCTATGATAAAAACTCTCGGTAATATATCTGCTATCTTATCTTTCTTGATAGGTGGTGTAGGTATTTTATCCATCATGATTTTAATTGTTAATGAAAGGAGGTTAGAAATAGGAATCAGGCGAGCTGTTGGTTCGAGAAAGCGAGATATCGTTTATCAATTCTTAATAGAATCATCTTTCATATCGTTTATAGGTGGAACTATCGGGGTTTTTATCAGTTTAATTTCAAGCTTTTTTATATTTAAGATAACAAATTTACCATTCACACTCTCACCCTTTGGCTTTATTGTCTCTTTTTTCGCTTCAGTACTAATTGGAATTATTGCTGGAATATATCCTTCTCAAAAAGCTACCAAGATTCAACCTGTAGAAGTGATTAGGAAATGATTTTCTACTTATTAAGCTTTCGGAATGCCTAATATCAACCTAATTTGAGGGGGGAGTCTTCTCATCATCTTTAAAAACAATTCACCTTCCATCTTACTTAATAGATCTATATAATTTATTTGAGGCACATTCTCAGATTTATAAACATCACCTAATCTGTTTATAACGTAAAAAACTTTACGATTTGTCTTATACCTTTTAGTAACAAAACCTATAGGAAAATAAAAACCATTATATTTTCCCGAAAATACAGCTGACTTTGCATAGTATTCAATACCTTTTTCATCCTTTACAAATACATCATCATTTAAAACGATATTATCAATATTGTAATTTATCTCGGCATTTGATGCTCTGGAGAAGATTGTTTTTTGTTCTGGATAATGCATTCTCATTACTATATTATTGAATAATATCCTGCTCATTATCTCCTTTTTAGCATCTGGTCTTTCATTTTTAAAACTATTATTAGTCAAGTATTCATTACTAAAGATCTTCATGTCTTCATAAAGTTTATCGATAAAAGTTGGCCCTTCTTTTACTATATCTATCTCTGCGTTCTCTATATATATTTCCTTGAGGTTCTTATAATCGAAGAAATTAGAAGTTCTTTTTCTATAAATAATTTTATCAGCGTGAAGAGAAACTATAAGATTATTACCGTTTTTTTTATTAATAGTTACGCCTTCGGCATAATATATATTACCATTTGCTGAATCAGTTTTATCGTTTTGCGAATTATCATATAGATTTTGTCTAACGAAGTATATTACAAAAGTAGTTATAAAAAGGAAAATAATAAAGGGTAATTTAAATATTTTATACCCTTTCATAATATTTTGAATGTAATAGAATCTATTTAATCACATCAACAATACAATATTCGGTGCCATATTCCTTTTTATAGTCAGGTGATGTTGCTGTTACAACAGCAGTTGATACCTTTCCTGCAAGGGATGCTGGAACTTTATCAATGATACGAATCGTCTGTAGAGAAGAATTCATAGATGGTATTGTCCAGCTAACATCTCTACTAAAAGGTCCGAAGAAACCAATTCCTGCCAATGAATTGCCAACATTACCTGTTAAGGCTACAAGTAGTTTTGTTATAGTTAAATCAATTGAAGCTCCATTGTAAATTGTTACTGATACATCGAGCGGCGTCCCTACTTTAACATTAGGTGGACACTGAACTGTTACCTTTATTAAATTTCCAAAGGTACTATTTCCATCAGTTTGGGCAAAACAAATCGAAAATAGCGAAATTAGAAACAATAAAACTACTAAAAATATGAAAAAAGCCTTTTTAAACATCCTAAACCTCCTTATAAACTATTTATTCCTTTTTAAAAGATGCATCTTCTTTTCTGCCATCCCAATTATGTTAGCACACTTGTTACATTTTACTCCTAATAGTATCTCTTTGTTGAATATTCCATTCTGTCCAAAGCTTAGATTTAAAAATATTATGTTACCGTTATATCCTATTACTGATGCATATATAGGTGAAATTGTTCCATTATATGTACCAAAACTTCCATCGTTATCAACATTAAAAATAAAAGATGATTCAATATAGCTAATACTATTGTTTTCAAGTTTGTTCAAGCTGAGTATACAATTGGCATCAATATCACACGTCAGGGTCCCGGTCGTAGAATTAAATATCTTGGTGCCATTTGATTGTTCATAGCTATCACCAAAGCCTGAAAGTGCCCATATACCTTCGAGATCAGAATTAGAATATTCCTTATCCCCCTTCATCATTAAAAATAGTATTAACCAATCGTTAAGATCTGTCGGAATTGAGAATATACCAAATTTATTATCTGCAAGATAACCTTTCAACTCGTCTCCCCTTATAGAAGCAAAGCCATCTGAGTTTATTGAATAACTATCTGCATAACCATTAGTAATTATTGCATCACCAACATTAACTGTGATTAGAGCAGTTGAAGTTCCCTCACCATCAAATGTCCTTATCCCTGACCATGCTGCTGAGTAAATATCAGATTGTAAAGATAACATTTTTACCCTTAAATAATGTTTCTTATAGATTTTATATTTCTGTAACCATAAAATATTTCCAAGAGGATTATATTCATAACCCATGAGATAATAATCTCCTATCACAGTGGCGTTAGAATAACTGGAGGACGAGTCTGTTTTTACGTGTATCCTTATTGTATTTACGTCTTCAATATTTGTTCCATCCATTAACATAATACTATTACTGTCAGAGATTATAAATCTATTTCTAACATTTCTATTATCTGGGTATATGATATTAATATCATAACTTCCATCACCGTTATTTTTTGTAGTATATTTAAAGTTTTCTATCATGTTCTCAATCATATCTTTCTTATGAATTACGTATTTATCAACACCTGTACCATCTTGATTGAATGTTATCCTGCCAGACTTTGATATCCAATCCCCATTCTTTTTCTGTAATTCGCCATATGTCCAAGTACCAACAATAGGTGAAGAAATGAATGTATTAGGACAATATACGACAAAATACCATGCAGTGCCTATTGTGCCTTCACAGTTTGGTTCAACATTAATTACTACATTGGTAGAATTGCCGGAGTAAGAAATAAATTCTGTTACTATACCATTTGTGCCTACACAACCTGAATCATAGATTACTCTGCCCTCGTATGTAATAGTTATTCTATCTTTAATAGAATATGTTTCATATTCAAATTGAAATGTCCCTGAACTCTGACCGAGTTCTACAACTATTGTCTCTGGTTCATCATAACCTTCTTTTACTATATCATTACATGCGGCAATACGTTCAAGCTCGATCTCAATTGTGATTGGTTCTCCGTTAAGATCTACTAATTTCTCTCCTCTGTATTTCAAATTACCATTCCCATCAAACATCTCTACTGTGAAAAGCCTATCTTTACCATTTGGCACAAGAAGATTGAACTCTACATATTCTTGGTCTGCTGTAACAGTCAGAGTACTTATAATAGGTTTCATATCTGGTCCTGTTACCGTCAGACGAACCTGAGATATACTCATTATTTTGATACTATCACTCTTTGCATTTTGTTTTTTTAGTTTTGTAATAACCGTAACCTTTGTTGTACCGCCACCACTACTACCACCTCCACCGCAATTACTATTTACCAAAAACAAAAAAGCTATAAATAAAGTTAATAGACCTTTAATCCTCATTGTACCTCCGGGAGCGGGATACGTATCTTAATCGGTGTTAAGTTGGTTTTAGGCGGCTCCTGGTTTGTGATGGGCTGTGTAAAAGGAGGCCTTTCAGCACCACTAACCGCTTCAGCAGGTATCGTTGGTTCTAAAAATGGTCTTTCTATTATAGGTTTTTCTTCTAATTTCGGTTCAGTCACTATCTCAGTTGCATCTATCAGCTCTTTTACAATTGTATCTGGAGCACGGGTAGGTGGTAAGGGTGGTTTATCACGATGTATTCTGCTCATCATGCCACCTTCAAGCCTTACAACACCTACTATAGCGGGGTTTATATTACGCACATCAACAGAACCACTTATGACATATACATCAGTTACTGGTATTCCATCTTCTTCCCCTATCCATGTAATAAAATATGTACCCCTTGCTGCTACAACTACTGTTGGTGTATGTACTTCGAAGTCTGCATTGCCTACAAGTGACCTCATCTTACCATCTATTAAGTTCAAAATAGTTCTGCTCCTTTTCTTCTCCTCAGAATAGAAATACTCTTTTACAAACAATTTCGTTCTTTCTGCTAATGTTAATAAGCTATCATCTACAAACAGCAATTTTGCCCTTGATGCCTCCATCGTCTGAATTATGTCATTTAAATATATTTTCTCTTTTAAGACAGCCTGCGCTATCTTTCTTTCTCGCTCAATAGTAGCCCTTCCTTTTAATGCTACAACTTGGCCTGCTTCTTGTGCATTTGCTATAGCTGTATATACAATAATCAATGTAATAAGTAATAATATCTTTTTCATAAAACCACCTGTAATAATATTGTTGTTATGTTTCTTCTATAGTCAAAAACTTTAATATTAGAATAAGTTGCATCATACAACCATCCAATTATTACATTTATATTGTTTGTAAGATTCTTCGCTAACTCCAAAGAATATATTATATTAAGTTCTTTACGTTTTCTATCTTCACCAGGAAAATCCTTCCTATAGTATTTTTTATAATATTTACCTGTTAATGAGAGTTCTACGCCATAAAGAAGTTTAGCATTGACTCCTGCATCTATACTATGGCCTTGATAAGACCAATATTTTTTATCAGTATTGTCTGAATCAAATGTATATCCAGCATATATTGAAAAATTTCTAACATTGTAAAACTGTGTAATCCCCAAAAGATGATTGAAACCATCTCGTTCGGTATTCTCTTTAAATAAATCTGAATTCTTAAAGTCTTTAATATGATATCTATATGTCAAAAGCGTCGAGAATCCATTGCCTTCTTTAAAATTTATCATTGGTGAAAATGAATTTGAATATACGTATTCATCCCCTCCAACTGTCGTATACTCAAATCTATATTCAAAGCTTATATCAGGCCCCTTCTTAGAGTAGTATTTAATATTTAAGCCTGGTAAATGTTGCTGGACATTAAAATCGTGAAGTTTACTATGGATACTTTGATAGAATGAATATGATGGTCCTATCATTAGGTTAGGTGTTACGGAAGGAATATATCTTCCATCAAAGTATACTACTCCACGCCAATCGCTCTTTCGCGAAATGCCTTCTGGTAATGTACCACCAGAATTCTGTAGAATCACATTACTGTCGTATTGCATGCCAGTTGTTAGATTTATAGACCAATATTTTTTTAATGGGGCTAAAGTCTTTCTTTTTTCTTCTATTATTCTTATATAGTTATCTGCAATACGTGTTATATCAATGTCTGTGCTCGTCTTCCTTACTGTCTCAAAATAATCGTTAGACTCTTCATATAAACCTTTTTTGAAATAAAATATTCCTAATTCGAGATTTGCTCTTGGAGATAGTGGTTCAAGTTTCAGAGCCTTTTTCAGATATATTTCGCATTCTGTTTCTCTCCCTGTTTCACATAGTGTTATACCATAACAAAGATTAGCTGTATAATTATCAGGATCTTCTTTCAAGGCTTCTTTTAGATTTTCTACTGCAGCAGGATAATCCTTTGCTTCTAAGGCAAGTACACCTTTTGTTAAATATAGATCAAACTTAGGAGATTCTGCATTTGTTATTGAAGGCAAAAAAACATAAAAGATAACTAAAAGTATGGCAATCATTATTTCCTCACAATTTTGCAAAGATTATAAATATTAAAATTGTATCTGTCAATAAAAAAATAATGTCTTGTTACGTAAATATCATTTATGTACTATTTGTAAAGATTGAATTTAGACGTTTTCAATTTAATGCAGATATTGCTCAAAAATTTATTTAACTCGATAAATTTATTTAAGATGTCCTTATTAGTGTTGTAATAAGATAATCATTAACTATATATAAGTATAATCATATTGTTATATACAATGTGCATAAAAGGTATCGAAAAATAAATTTTTTCGCAACATCTGCATTATTTTATCCATAAATAGTTTCCCATGTGTACATAAATGATATTTACGTAACATAAAAAAATAATGTCTGCACTATCATAATTACTTGAATAAATTTATATTCTTTACGCTATTCTTTAAAAGATTTTATGCTACAAAAACAATTCAAAAAATACTAATATAATTAGGAAAAAATTCAGAATTGATTAATATTACCTTATTAATTTACCCTCTTAACTCACCATTAACCTTTTTTATAAGATAGTCAACAAGAGCAGAATGCACAAGATCTACTTCCTCATCTGTTAGGGTTTTATCCTTTGATCTATATATAATATTCAGACCAATACTCTTCTTGCCTTGTGGAATATTAGGTCCTTTATATAAATCAAATATCGAGACATCTTCAATTATACTTGATTTAAAATCATTAATCGCATCAAGAATTTCGATTGAGGGTAGGGTTTCATCCACTAAAAGTGCAATATCTCTTTCAATGTATGGATATTTAGGGATAGGAGAGTATATTATTCTTTGTGGTACATGTTCTAATATCTGGTCTACATCCATCTCAAATATCACTATATCAGGTCTATGTTTTTTGATATCCAATGACTCAATTACATCAGGGTCTAAAACACCAATAAACCCAACTTTTGAGTTTGAGATAAATATATCAGCAGACCTTCCAAGGTGTAAAAATGGCTCTTCCGTCAACTTGAATGTATAACCTTTTATGTGTAGTTCTTTAAACAGACATTCTATCGTACCTTTAACAATAAAAAAGGCATTTACATCTTCTTTCCACAGATTATAGATTCTATCCTGATATAACAGACCGCCAATCTTTAATTCTTCATGTGGTAGAACATCTTCTGTTTTTATGAATACGCGAGAAAGTTCGTAAATCCTTATCTCTTTACAGCCCCTATCAATATTATATTTCAAATTTTTTAACAGGCTTGGAACCAAAGTCGTTCTTAATAGGTTTTCTTCTTGGCTTAATGGATTACTTATTATTATCGTATTTCTTCTTCTATCGTTCTTGGGTATCTTAAGCATATCAAGCTCAGATATATTCATAAAACTATAATTAATTACCTCTGTATAACCAAGCTTCCTAATCGAATCCTTTATGTTTTGTAAGTTCTTTGATCTAATATCTAATCTACCAGTTGTCATAGGACTTACAGGCATCGTTATAGGTATATCTTCATATCCATATATTCTCGCAATCTCTTCCACCACATCATTTTCACTTCTAATATCATGCCTAAATGATGGTGGTGTGATTACCAAATAACTTTCACTTTCATATGTATCTCTGCTAAACCGTTTAACCATATCCTTAATCTCTTCTTCTTTTAAATTAGTTCCAAGAAGTCTATTTATATATGATGGATCGACCTTGACTTGAAAATACTTAAACTCAACAGGATATTTGTCAATAATCTTTAATGCTTTACATCCAGTAATCTCGCTTATCAGAAAAGTCGCTCTATCTAAAGAGTCTTTAAGAAAATTTATATCAGTACCTCTCTCAAAACGATAAGACGATTCACTTCTTAAATTAAGTTTTTTCGAGGTTCTTCTTATAGAGATTGGATTAAAATGTGCACTCTCGAGAAATATATTTTTTGTCTCTTCCTTTACCTCAGTCTCGTAACCACCCATTATGCCAGCAACAGCGATTGGTCTAACGTCATCCCATATTAATAAGGCATCTGGTGGTAGATCTCTATCTATTCCATCAAGGGTTTTAATCTTATTATTTCTTCCTGCAAGATCAATCTTAATCCTTTTGTTAATTATTGTATCTGCATCGAATGCATGCAATGGATGACCAAATTCGAGAAGAACATAGTTGGTTATATCAACAATATTGTTTATCGACCTTATACCACACCTATTGAGTCTATCTTTTAACCATTGTGGAGAATCAGAAACCTTAACATTTGTAATTAATCTGCCAGTATATCTATTACAAAATTCTGGAGCTAATATATCAATCCTGTAACCGCCATCAGAATCTTCTTCAATCACCTTGTAATCAGGTAGTTTTAAAGGTATGTTCAACAAAATAGATAATTCTCTTGCCATACCAAGAATACTCAAACAATCGGGTCTGTTTGGTGTAACATTGATCTCTAATATAAAATCACCGTTTATTTCTTTAATTTCTTCCACCTCGAACCCTGCCATTGTTAGCTTTTCTGCTAATTTATGGGGTGGCATTTCTATGTCTATGAATTCTTTTAGCCATTCTAATGATATCAACATAGACAATATTATAATTATATATCTCAGATGTTGACAAGTAGATTACCCAAAGTGTGCGACTATAACGCAATAAACGCAATGAACGCAATAAACGCAATTAGCGCAATCTCTGCAAAGGGTGCATAAATGATGTTCCCATAAAAATTCTGTATAAAAATATTGACATATAGTAGGTTGAATGATATTATTTAAACATGTACTTTACATTTTTTATTATATTAATCTTCTTATTAAGCTCCCCTCTGGCTTATGCAGATATCTATAAATACATCGATGAGAACGGAGTAATATGTTACACTGACCTACCTCTTAACAAGAAACTGAATAAAATATACAGAGAAAAAAAGGATGAAAAACAGGATAACGTATCTTCAAAGAGCGAGTTTGTGCAAGCTAAGAATAAGGCTAATAGAGATTACCATGAGATAGTACATGAAAAAGCAGTTAGATACAATGTTGATCCATCTCTCGTTAAAGCTGTCATAAAAGCTGAGTCTAATTGGAATGATAAAGCAATATCCCGTAAGGGGGCTATGGGTCTAATGCAGTTGATGCCATCCACTGCATATGATATGGACGTTCAAAATCCATTCGACCCAGAGGAAAATATCGAGGGTGGAGTAAGATATTTGAAATATTTACTTGAAAGATTCAATGGGGACTTAACACTTGCTCTTGCTGCATATAATGCTGGTCCTGAGAAGGTAGAAAAGTATGGTTATATCCCCCCAATTAATGAGACAAGGCAATATGTAAAAAAGGTCTTATCTGTATATAAGAATAAAAGTTATATTACCAAATACGACGAAAATACATCCGGTGATAAGAAAACAGAAACCATTTATAAGATTAAACTTGAAGATGGAACAATATTATTCACCAACTCTTCCTTCTTCGTAAAGGACGTTACTAACCATTAAATGTCTTATGAGATAAAAAAACTAAATGAAGAAATACTGAATTTGAAGAAGAAAAGAAATGCCATTATACTTGCGCATAACTACCAAAGAGATGAAGTTCAAGAAATAGCTGATTTTGTTGGTGATTCATTAGAACTGTCAAGAACTGCTTCAACTATTGATTGCGATGTTATAGTCTTTGCTGGTGTTAATTTTATGGCAGAAAGCGCATCAATACTTTCACCAAACAAAACGGTTTTGTTACCAGAAAAAGATGCAGGCTGTCAGATGGCTGACATGATACATGTAGATTCTCCCAGAAAAGTCTGGAAAAGCTTTCCCGGTTTTAAAAATCCACCTCCATACATTTATCCTAAGGAATTTACATTGAAGGATATAAAATCGCAGTATCCTAATTCACCAGTTGTTGCATATGTAAATACAACTGCTGACGTAAAGGCAGAGAGTTATATATGTTGTACATCCGCAAACATCGTGAAGGTTGTAGAATCTTTAGATGAGGAGACAATCATTTGTATACCTGATAAAAATCTATCTATGTGGGCTCAAAAAAACACAAAGAAAAAAATTATAGCATGGGATGGATATTGTCATGTTCATGAGCGAGTAAGACCAGAAGACGTTTTAAATTCTCGTAAAGAACACCCAAAAGCAGTTGTTATGGCTCATCCTGAATGTAGAATTGAAGTACTTGAATTAGCAGATTTGGTAACAAGTACTTCTGGTATGTTAAGATATGCTAAGACTTCTAAAGAGACCGAATTTATAGTGGGAACAGAGATTGGTCTTATGTATCGTCTAAAGAAGGAAAATCCTGATAAGTCGTTCTATCCTTTACGTAAAGATATGATCTGTCCAAATATGAAAAAGACAACGCTTCAAAGTATTTATAATGCTTTAAAATATAATAAATATGAGATAAAAGTTCCAGAACAGATTAGGGTGCCTGCAAAGAAAGCCCTCGATAGGATGTTAGAGATCAGGTAGAAAAATGGACTTTTTTGCAAAGATTGCAGAAAGAAGAATACAAGAAGCAATTGAGAATGGAGAATTCGACAACTTAGAAAATAAAGGAAAACCTATAATTTTTGGTGATGAAACATGGATACCGGAAGATTTAAGGATTGCTTATAGATTTTTAAAAAATGCAGGTTGCATCCCCCCAGAACTTGAGATTAGAAAAGAGATTATAAATCTACACGAACTGATAAATACTATAGATGATGACAAAGAGAGATTGAAAAGGATTAGAGAACTAAACTTTAAGATATTAAAGCTTAATTTAATGCGCAATAAGCCTTTAAATCTTGAGGATTTTCCAGAATATGAAAATAAAATTATAAATAAGTTTATCGATAAATAGAAGTCTCAAAATAAATAGAAATTTCTAAAAATCAAATATATACAAATCTTATCCAAAAGATAAATGTAATTTAGCTAAAGTATTTTTTGCTGAACTTTAACAAATAATTTAAGTTAACTCTCTAACTTACTGTAATATAAGGATATATTTAATGAATTATTAAATAAAGACTCCAATCTATTTACATCAATATTAATCATATGCTATAATTTATATAATTGGTCCATTTTATGCTTAATTAATATAATAGTGGAGCATAAATATGATTAAGATTTTTATAGCAGATGACCATGAGATTGTTAGAAGAGGTTTAAAACAGATTATATCTGAGATCCCAGATATGGTTGTAGCTGCAGAAGCCCACGACGGTAATGAAGTCATTAAGAGGATCTATGATGACGTGAATTTTGATGTCGTATTGCTTGATATATCCATGCCTGGCAGAAATGGCCTTGATGTTTTAAAAATCATAAAAGCAAGGAGACCTAAGCTTCCTGTATTAATGCTTAGTGTACATCCTGAAGAACAATATGCTGTAAGAGCGTTAAAAGCAGGGGCTTCAGGTTATTTAACAAAAGAAAGTGCACCTGAAGAACTCATATCAGCAATTAGGAAGATATCAAAGGGTGGTAAGTATGTGACTTCTTCACTTGCTGAAAAGCTCCTTTTTGAACTTGAGGTATTTAACGAAAGACCATGCCATGAGAATCTTTCTGATAGAGAATTTCAGGTAATGTGCATGTTCGCATCTGGAAAAACGCTGAAAGAGATTGCCAACGAATTATGTTTGAGCATCCAGACAATAAGTACATATAGAAGTAGAATACTCGAAAAGATGAATATGAATTCGTTAGCTGAGGTAATAAGGTATGCGGTAAAACATGGTATCGTTGAATAGGACTAAAAAAGATTTGTCATAAAAATTATTACACGATGATACTTTAATTACTACAAAATAATTATATAATTACTATAGTATTTCTAAATCTTTTCCTATATTATTTTTCCTTCCTCTTTGTTAGTCTATAAATTAATAATTTTAAAAAAGTGAAGAAGGGGTCATTATATGATTAATAATTTCAGAAATGCAAAGATTATCTTATTCTGCAAAAACGAAAAGTTTCTTACCACCTTATCCGAATTGTTATCAAACCATGGTTTTTTGATATACGGTTCAAACTCTATCGAAAATATCTTACATTTATTAAATGATAAGTCATATGACGTCCTTATAATTAATAATGACTTCTCAAGGTTAGAGATCATTAGTATCTTCAAAAAGATTGCAAAGGTTAATCCAGATGTCATAAAAATAATATTGACTACAAAAAAAAGATTTAAAACGGCAATAGAACTATTAAACTTGGGTGCATTTGATTATATTTTAAAACCATTCAAATCTGAGGAATTGATTCTTACAATAAGAAGTGCCCTCAATGTTAGAAGATTAGCTATAGAAAGGGATATGTATAGTTGCGTCTTTGAAAACTCTGCAGAAGGGATCTATCTTACTGATGTTCATGGTAATTATGTCTTGGTTAACAGATCCTTAGCAAATATTTTCGGTTATTCATCCACAAAAGAATTTTTAGAACATAACAAGAATATACATTTACACTTATATGATAGTAACGATTATACAGATAGGCTAAATACGATGCTTTACAAAAAGCATACAATTGGGAGGGACCTTGAGATATTTAAAAGAGATGGTAAGAAGATTTGGATATCAGAGAAGATATGCCCTGTTTATGACAAAAATGGGCATATTATTTACCATAGGGGAACTATAGAAGATATAACACAAAAGAGAAATATCGAGCTTGAGTTACGTAAGAGCGAGGCTATGTCGAGAATGCATGCAGAAAATATAGAAGAAAGTACAGACTTGTTCATTGAAATAATAGATGAGATTTGTGATTCATATAAGATTCTTGAGGATATGTTCATAAACTTTGTGAAGATTGTTGTAAGCATTCTTGATGAGAAATGCCCATGGTCAAAAGGCCACTCTGTCAGGGTTGCAGAATATTCTGAAAAGATTGGTAGAGCAATGAATATCCCTGAAGATGAGTTAAAAAAATTAAAAGTTGCGGGTTTGTTGCATGATATAGGTAAGATTGTAACTTCTGAGTCATTACTCTCAAAACCATCAAGGTATTCAGAAGAAGAACTAAAAATTATTAGAAGACATCCAGTTGAAGGGGCGCAAATACTTAACAGATTGGAGCACTTTAAAGATATAGTACCATATATTAAATATCACCATGAATGGTTTAATGGGAATGGATATCCTGAAGGACTCAAAGGTGATAAGATACCATTTTATGCAAGGATCTTACACATTTCAGAATGTTATGACTCAATGATTACAAAGAAACCATATTGCACGGCACATAATAAAGAAAACGCAATAAATGAGATCAAAAGATTCAGTGGCATACAATTCGATCCAGAAGTGACAAAATTTGCCTTAGAGGTTTTATAAATATTTATTGGTAAACAAGCGAAGCGATGTTGACCGTAAGGTCTCCGAGCATGTTAGTATAGCTACCAAGTTCATTATCATACCAACCATATATAACAGCCTGTGTAATTGGTAACTCAATTTGTTTAGGGAGTTGCTCGATAATAGATTCTGGAATCCTAAAAAGCTTGGATAGTTCAAGAGTCACAATAGCTGTCCTTGTATGTGTTTCACTTCCTTCAATAATAGTTGCTGGTCCATGATGTCCTATGATATCTGATGATACATTTTGCTCCTCAGTAAATTTAATATAACCTTTTTTATTTTTTTCTTCGGCATCTTTGTATATCTTATTTAGTACCTCCTTAGTTATAGAAGGTTGTGTTCCGGGTTCCTCACAAAACGTCACAACTAATATAACTAAAGAGCCTGTATTTATAGGAACTCGAACAGATTCGGCTATAAAACCAATATCCTTCATCTCAGGAATTACAAGTCCAAGCGTCTTGGCAGCCCCAGTCGTCGTGAGTATAATGTTATTCATAATACTCCTATTCTTCCTTAAATCAGTGGCACCTGCTTCAGGAAGTCTATCAAGCACTTGTTGTGTTCCTGTTGACGCATGGACAGTTGCCATCGAGGCACTTAATATCCTTTTATGCCCAAAATAATCAAGAAGCGGCTTTATCATATAAGCAAGACAAGTCGTAGTACAAGAAGCCGCTGAGATGATGTGATGCTTAGTATGATTGTACATATTATCATTAATCCCAATAACTATAGTTATTGAATCATCTGGTATAGATAATCCTTTTTCCTTTATTTTAAATGGCGCAGAAACGATAACCTTTTGAGCGCCAGCGAGTAAATGGCCCCTTACAGACCCATTTTGAGCTTCAGCGGGAGTTGTAGGATCTTTGAATTTACCAGTTGCATCCACGACTAATTTTACACCATACTTATGCCATGGAATATCTTTTGGATTTCTCGTTTCACGCAAGATTGTAACAGGTATGCCATCTATTACCATTGTCCCTTTTTCTTCATTCAGATTTTCTATAATCCTATCTGCTTTGTATCCATATAAATATCTATGCAAAGGTCCATATGTCGAATCTTTCTCAATGTAAAGAGCTACATCATTAAGGCTTGTTCCTACTTTTCTCCCAACATTTACAATTATCTCAGAAAAATACTTTCTTGCAACATGATTCCAGAGTGTCAACTTTCCAATTCTACCAAGTCCATTGATACCAAGGACCGCCTTTTTCTCAGAAATTATGTTGATTCCTTTCTCCATCTTAACCTCCAGAATTATTTTTATTATACTCCTTTTTTAATCTCCTCTACCTTATGTCTCCCAAAATATACAGAACCATTTCTCCCATCAATACTTATAAAATCACCTGATTTTATTATCCTCTGGTTTAGTCTGCATATCTTTTCGTCCTCTATGACTATCAGATTATTACAACCAACAACACATGTCTTACCAAGCCTATTAGCAATTATCGCTGCATGCGAAGTAGAACCACCACGAGACGTTAACAAACCGTCTGCTAAAGAAATATGTCTTATATCATCCGGAACGGTATCTGATCTAACGAGTATTAACGGTGTGTCAGGCTCTTTATCTCTGAATTCCTTTATCTCGTTAAGGTCAAATACCACACGTCCACTTAAAGCGCCACCCCCCACGCCTATACCCCTTGACAAGAAACTTGAATAAAGCTCTTCTGATGATACAAAGCCCATAAGCCTTTCCTTCTTTGTTATCGTCATATCTCTTGTTTGCAAGATGAAGAGTTTATCTTTTGTTCTACCTTCAAATGTAAACTCTATCTCTTGCGCATCCCATTTCTCTCTATAGATTAAAATTTGAACTATTCTCTGTATCTCATTGTATAACTCTGGAAAGCTTTCTTCAAGTGACATCTCTGTTGTTCTATCTTCATAAGGTTTCTGCTCTCTTGATATCGGTAATGTCTTGACCAAGCCAAGTACTATATCCTCTCCTTGTGCACCCAAAGCAAAATCACCCCACAATGTTATGTTATCTCCTGATTCTAAGGGATTACGCGTGAATAATACACCAGTCCCTGAATTTTCATCAAGATTTCCATAAATCATTGACTGTACAATGACAGCCGTCCCCCAATTATCTGATATACCAAGTATTTCTCTATATGAACGAGCTTTCTCAGAGAACCATGATTGAAAAACTTGAGAAATAGATATATCTAACTGTTTTTCAGGATCGTCAATTATTTCTATTCCAAAATCCCTTACTGTATCACGATATGCAATTGCTATTTCTTTCATTTGTTCTGGTGTGAATTTAATCTTTCTTTCAACGTTATATCTTGCTTTGAATGTATTCATTATTGCATCAAACTTATCTCTTTCTATTCCAAATGACATGCCCCAGCACTGTAAAAATCGCCGATAACAATCCCATGCAAACCAAGGCCTCCCTGTCTGTTTTATGAGTCCTTTTATTATTTCTTCGTTTATACCAACATTCAAAAATGAGATCATCATGCCTGGCATAGATATAGCGCCACCGCTTCTAACGGATACAAGCAACGGATTATCAGGGCTCCCAAATCTCTTTGAGGTCAATCGCTCAAGCCTTCTCATACTACCTTTTATACCTTCTTCAAGATGTTCTCTTACATATTTGAACTGATTTATAGCCTTTCTACACCTGAATACCTCTGTTGTTATTATAAAACCAGGTGGGACAGGCATCCCAAGAGCAGATAATTTGATTAAATTATACCCCTTATTTCCAAGGTGAATCCTGTCATTTGTATAAGGATTCGGCTCGTAAATACTCGAAAGTGCCTTCTGAGGGTCATAGCTCATAAGCAGATCGAGATTTTGTATATCAAGTTTCACAGATTGTTCAAATAGCGTATTAAGAATTTTACTTATAAAATTGTCGAGTTGTTGAAGTCCAAATGAGGTAGAAACAGATTCTCTTAAGAACTGTTCTGAAATCCTATTTATCATCTCAGATTCATCTAATATGTGATTTGTTTCTATATACTTCTTAAGTATAAATTGTTTATCTATTTGAGTAATTATTTGCTTTAAATTTACTTTAAATACACCACTATAATATGTCGATAAAATATCCTTGACAGCATCAAAAAAGGCTTTAAATATATCGATATACTGTGAAAAAGAAAATCTCCTAACATCCAATGCTACAGAAAGTAATTCAAGTGTATGTTCAATTCTTGTTGAAGATATTCCATCTATCTGAAGTGCTCTATAAAATAAATTTGCATATTTTTGTATCTGAAATAATGTTGCCCTTGTTATAAACTTGAGATTAATCGTGTTTATTAAATCTTCAAAATACATATTTGCAAGGTTTTCGAGCCTTAAGGTCAGAGCAAGTGCATCGAATTTTCTTTCGTGGTACATCCCATATACCGATGGTATCCCTACTGCAATATGTCTCTTTCTGAATATTTGTTCTAAGGGTTCAAATCTCTTTTGAGAAAGTATTATATCTTTCAATAGTTGGAGATAATTCAAAATAGCATCAATCTTCTGATGTATACTCCCTTCCTTTAAAATATTCACTAAAGACTCAACGTTTGGTAGTCCAATACTTTGTGCGTTATATAATTGTTGAAATATATCCTGAGGATTTAATCGATATTTCTGAACAAGGAGCTTGTAAAATTTTATGGCAAGTAAGGCTCTCTTTTTCTCTCTCTCGGATATATCATTAATATTTTTAACAATCTCATCAATTTCGCTATCTTTGAGATCCAAAAGACCTGTCACAGAATCGAGTGATCTTTGTTTGAATAAAATGTTAAATACCTTGTTCAAATCATCAATATACGAACCAGATGTTTTTATCCTCTTATATAACTCCTCAGGTAAAAACTCTTTTAAGAAAGCCTTGTCCTTTGTCAACCAAAATTTTATTATAGACTCTAAGAATTCAACTACACGAGAACTACTCTCGACATGACTTTGTTTACGCAAAAAATGTATAAGAATATCTGATCTACCTGTTATCTCATCAATCTCAGTAGAGACCTCCCTCAATTTGCCCTCTGAGCCTATATCACTGAAATAGACAGGAAATAACCTCAAAAGTTGCTTTATAAGATGATAGACAGGTTCTATCTCACTATTAAGTAGTTTTGTCACATCTTTTTGAAAAAGGTCTGTATCGTTAACATGTATTCCACACAATCTTAGATTTATTATCAATGCAGAGATTAGAGATTTTGACCACTTTGGATTATTCTCTATCAATTCAAGCCATATCCTTATATTCTTCAGATGTGCCCTATTAACCCTGACCTGCCATTCTTCTGTGATACCTTGAATCTGAGGATAATGAAACCCAATTTGGATTATCTTATTACTAAACCATTCTATATATTTTGGATTTTCTAACTTATATATATGATTACCTATACTATGAATACAAGATAATATTGACTCAGGATAGGTATAAAAATACTTCTTAAAAAGGTTAAAAACTTCTGACAGCAAAGACTTTATCTTATCTATTTCATCAGAATAGATTATCTCGATCAGATTCCTATTTAATTCTCTTATGACATTCTCATGAATATTTGATAGACCCTCGGTACTCAGCAACTTTAGTAGATACAACGATTTAATTAGTGGAGAGTCTTTTGAATTAACAGCATTTGAGATTTTCGGCATTGCATCATTATAAAAGTAAACAATTTGCATAAATCCCGGTAACTGTATTAAAAGTTTTAAACGTTCTCTTTGGTCATCTTTATTATTCGATTCGTTAAGATGATTTATCATTCTTCTTAAATTCTCATGTGAAAGAGGATAAAGTATCTTCTCTAATTCTGAATATTCATTTTCCGAGGTTACATATGATTTATTTCTAATCAACCATTGAATTGGATCCTCTTGCGTTAACCAGAATTCATAAGTTTTTAAAAAATACTTATACAGCAAATTATTAAACTCTAAATACGGAAAATCGTTAGGAGATTTCGCAAGTAAGATTTGACCTAATTTCTTTAACTGATGTGGATTCGATATTAATGATTCAAAATTATATTCATCTAATAGATTAAATTTAGTAAAGGTCTCTCGAAATAATGTCTCATATCTCGATAAATCATGATTGCTATCAACAATAATCTTCTCAATATAAAAAAGTAATCCATCAAATGCTGTCGATTTAATATCATCGGATGAGGTATCTATTATTTGGAAGAAAATATCGATTATCGTTTTAATTATTTCAGGGCCTTTCTCACTCTTATCATGGATATAAAAGGTCTTTAGAGCATAGTCTTTTATCTCCGATACAATTTTACCCAAGTTGTGGGGATATCTCTTAAGTTCATTAACAAGTGGTTCTGTAGAACTTAGTATGCCTGGATAGTCCTTAACAACCTCTAATAATATATCGTAATTTACAGGATTTTCTACATCGTGTATTTGTTTCATCATTAAATATTATAATATATAGAACGGTTTTTAAATCCATCATCCAATAAAATAGCTATGATAAAAGTTACTGAAATATTCACAAGTATACAAGGTGAATCAAGTTATGCAGGCTTACCATGCACATTTATTAGGCTATCTGGTTGTAATCTAAGGTGCAAATATTGTGACACACAGTACGCTTTTAAAGAAGGTTATAAGATGTCTTTACCTAATATTATTAATGAGATAAAAAAATCTGGCTTAGGTCTTATAGAGGTTACAGGTGGCGAGCCTTTACTACAAAAAGATGTCTTTCCCCTGATAACAAAGTTATTAGATGAGGGATATAAAGTTCTTGTCGAGACTAATGGCTCTATTAATATTAAAGATGTTGATAAAAGGGCGATAATTATACTTGATATAAAGACACCAAATAGTAATATGCTTGAAAAGATGGATTTTAGTAATCTCGATATGATTAAAAAAGATGATGAGATAAAATTTGTTATAACAGACAGAGAAGACTATGAGTGGTCTTTAGATTTTATCCACAAAAATTCTTTGCATAGTAAATGTCATATCCTTATGTCCCCTGCATACGGATTTCTAAAGCCAGATAAGCTTGCTAAATGGATTATTGATGATAAATTGAATGTGAGGCTTAATATACAGATTCATAAGTACATCTTTGGTGATAATAGGAAGACTTAGTAAACGTTAAACAGATGAAATATATTTTATATTTTTTGATAGGTGGCATAGTTATAAGCTCTGTAACATATTTTGCAAGCCATGCGAGGGGATTAATCGCAGCTTTTATTGCAAACTTACCTTTAATAACAATGATTACATTTTTAACGATATATTTTGAATCGGGGAGTGAACCGGTCGTCTCATATGCTAATAGCTTAATAATTATGCTCTTCCCCTGGCTCTTATATATATTTTCTATAATACTTTTCACAAGAAGGATTGGTTTCCTTCCATCATTAGCGCTGGGATTTACGTCATACCTCTTATGCGCCTATCTTATTATCTTGATAAAGAAGATAAACTTTTGATTACTAAAATACCATTTATTCGATTTCCTTTAAACAATATGTTTTATGTTTCTTTCTATTTTAATGGATATACCATGGGTTTTTGCTAATTCGATAAAAGATCGCCCAAAGATGAATCTCTCATATTCTCTATTAACACCGAGTTCTTTGAAGGCAAATAATCTAAATCTTATATCTTTATTTATTAACTCCTTTATCTGAAATAATGTCTTACTATCACCTCTTTTAAGATAATTAATGATAAGAGTCTCAAACCTATCGCATGGACATTCTTTATCATGTTCTCTTATTATCTCTATAACAGGGTCATTACTGTTTATCATGTCAAATCTTGTCAATGTGTTTTTACAAAATATCCTTAGGAATTCTTCAGCGTCCCAACATTTAAGAATTCTACACTCAAGAAATCTGTTTTCATAAATATTACACGATGATTCTAATTCATTATAAAAGATACACGTCCAGCCCTCACCTTTTTTGTCAACTTTTATAACTTCTCTTGTTAGTTTTTGTATCTTTTCATCCAAAGGATTAAAAACAAATTCGCCTTTTCTCAATGTTACTAAATCCTTATGAGTCACAATACCCTTGAGTAGAATTGTCTTATCTTCGAGATGGAGAATAGGGCCACCTTTTTTGCAGCATGTCCCACATCTACTACATTCTCTTTTGACACTTTTATCTCTTAAATTTAAATACATTTTTATACATGTCCTAACAGCTTTTTTAGATTAGTAATTCTTTCATCAATATCTAATCTTTCAATAAGATCACGCTCCAATACGTCAGATATTGCATCATCCTCTAAAGCGTAAAGAAGTTCTTCCCCAAATCCTTTCTCAACACATATCTTATCAATCAATGAATTATCGAATATATCATTCTCCCTTGCTAAAATCTTTGCAAATTCATGTGCTACCATTCCTGTGGTAAGCACATCATCAACTCGATATTGTACTGATATAGCATACTTTTCTGACAAACTCTTATAAACATATTCTGGTTTGAAACCAAGTATCCTTTCAAACTCCTCTATTCTTAAAGCCCATGCTGTCGAGAAACAAATTAACTCAAAATAAGGCTTTATGAGAGAAACTATATCTTTAATCTCTGAAAAACTCTCCCTGACCTTCAAAAAGATATTTAATAATCTATCTTCCATCATAAAAAGATAGCACATTAGTGACTTTAAATTCATCTTCAAGGTATAATTCTATAAAATAATAACACTGATTATTAAGAAGCAATATTATGAGAAGACTTGTAATAAAAATAGGCAGTAATATAATAGCCGATAGTAAAGAAGGCCTAAATATCAAAAGGATTTCATCTCTTGTAAAAGAAATCTCATATTTACATGATTCTGGTTTTGATATTGCTTTAGTCTCCTCTGGTGCTATTGCTGCGGGAATGAGGAAATTAGGTCTTAAAAAAAAACCAGGAGATATAAGACTAAAACAAGCAGCGGCAGCTATTGGGCAAAGCAATCTCATATGGGCATATGAAAAATGCTTTAAAGATTTTCACAAAAAGGTCGCACAGATCCTTCTTACAAGAGAAGACTTTTCTGATAGAAAGCGATATATAAATTCTAAGAATACAATATATACATTATTTTCCTATAGAATAATACCAATAATTAATGAGAATGATACAGTTGCAATAGATGAGATAAAATTTGGAGATAACGATAATCTTGCAGCGCTCGTCTCAATATTGATAGAAGCAGAAAGGCTAATAATCCTTTCCGACGTCGATGGTCTCTATACGTCCGATCCAAGATATGACCAAAATGCTAAGCTCATTGAGTATGTTGAAGAGGTGACAGATGAATTGGAGAAGATCGCTGGTGGTTCAGGAAGCTTAATCGGTACAGGTGGGATGTATTCAAAGATACTTGCTGCTAAAAAGGCTTCTGATTATGGGATAATAGTAAATATAATAAGTGGCAAAAAGGATGGGGTAATAAAATCTATTATTGAAGGAAAAACTATAGGTACTACTATTAAACCAAAGAAAGAGAGATTATCTTCGAGGAAATTATGGATTGCTTACGGCTGTAGAACAAAAGGGAATATTACAATAGATGATGGAGCAGTCAAGGCCCTATTAGAAGGTGGTAAAAGTCTCTTGCCTTCAGGAATAATGGAAATCGAAGGTGTTTTCGATATCGGAGATGCTGTATATTGTTTAAATAATAAAAAGGAAAAGATTGCAAAAGGTCTTGTAAATTACTCATCGACAGAACTTGAAAAGATAAAGGGAAAGAAAACGAAAGAGATTGAAAACGTACTTGGATATAAATACTCTGACGAAGTTATTCATAGAGATAACCTTGTCATCCTTTAATAAATAAGTTTGTATTATAATAAAACATGGAAAAAGGGATAATAGAGAACCTGATTACTGAACTAACAAAACTTCCTGGTATAGGCAGGAAAACAGCTCAAAGGCTCGCCTTTTACATCTTGTCAATGCCCAAAGAAGAAGCGAAAGATATTGCAAAAGCAATCATAGATGTTAAAGATAAAGCACGTTTTTGTAAAGAATGCTTCAATATAACAGATAGTGAAGTATGTAATATTTGTAATAATAATTTGAGAGATAAAAGTAAAATATGCGTAGTTGAAGAACCAAGCAATATAATTGTTATTGAAAGAGCTGGTTTTTATAATGGTTTATACCATGTACTTTTAGGAGCTTTATCTCCGATAGATGGGGTAACACCAGAAAGATTAAAGATAAACGAACTTGTGGAACGAGTTAAAAGAAACTCGGTCAGTGAGATTATTATAGCTACCAATCCAAATACAAAAGGTGAGATGACAGCTCAATATATAAAAGAACTACTCAAACAATATCCAGTGAAGGTCACAAGAATAGCATATGGTCTACCAATAGGGGGTGATATTGAATTCGCTGATGAGGTCACACTTAGGAAAGCCATTGAAGGAAGAAGAGAGATTTAATCTATTTTATAGTTTTCAAATTATTAATTCCATTGTATATACCTTTTGGTTAAGGTATATTACATATAAGTTATGAATATATATAAACCTTTTGAAATTATTGGTGAAATTACCATCTATTATCTAAACCAATTAGGAAGAATGCTAATATTCCTTATTCTTGCCGTTTATAACATATTCAAACTCCCTTATTATAAAATATCTAATATCACTAAACAAATATATATAATAGGAACGCTTTCTGTATTTGTAATAATATTCACAGGTATGTTTACTGGCATGGTACTTGGTTTACAGGGTTACAATACATTAAGAAAATTTGGTTCGGAAGGCTTACTTGGCTCAGCGGTAGCTTTGAGTTTGATCAGGGAATTAGGTCCAGTATTAACAGCACTAATGGTTACGGGAAGGGCTGGATCTGCAATATGTGCGGAGATAGGAATAATGAGAAATTCTGAACAGATTGATGCACTTGAGTGTATGGCAATTGATCCTCATAAATATATAATAGCTCCAAAGTTTATCGCCTCAATAATATCAGTTCCTTTACTTACTGCTATATTTGATGTGATTGGTATATTTGGAGGATATCTTACGGGTGTAAAATTACTTGGTGCAAATGAAGGTGCATTCTTTACAAGTATATATAAAGATGTTGAATTCGAAGATGTATATATGGGTTTTGTTAAATCAATAGTATTCGGCATTTTAATAGTCTGGATATGCTCTTCAAAGGGTTTTTTTGTACATCTTGAAAGGAAAGGCGGATTCGGCGCTGAAGGAGTCAGTAGGGCAACAACGAGTGCCGTCGTACTTACCTCTGTTGCAATACTCGTTTTTGATTATTTTATGACATCTTTACTGATATAACTTATGAATGAACAACCGATAATACAATTATTTGATGTTCATAAAAGTTTTGGAAAACAGCATGTATTAAAAGGAATAAATTTATCTATATATAAAGGTAAGACGACTGTAATCGTAGGTGAGAGTGGTAAGGGGAAGAGTCTTATTCTCAAACATATACTTGGTTTGGTAAAACCAGATAAAGGAGAAGTGATTGTTTATGGGAAGAACATAAACAAGATTGGGAAAAAAGAATTAAAAGAGATCAGATCACATTTTGGAGTTCTTTTTCAAAATGCGGCACTTTTTGATTCTATGACAGTTTTTGATAATGTAGCATTACCCTTAAGAGAAAGAACTGGAAAATCTGAAGCAGAGATAAGGGAGATAGTTAATTATTATTTAAAATTAATGGATCTTGATGGAAGTAACGATAAGTATCCAGCACAATTAAGTGGCGGGATGAGAAAAAGGGTAGGGCTTGCAAGGGCTTTAGTTTTAAATCCAGAGATTGTATTTTTCGATGAACCGACAACAGGGCTTGATGTTGCAAAAAGTAACGAAATATATCGTGTATTCTTTAGGACACAATCAAAATTTGGTTACACTTCTGTCATTGTAAGTCATGATGTTCCGAAGATATTCAAACTTGCGGATTACGTGGCATTACTTTACGATGGAGTAATACAAGAATGTATACCACCAGAAGATTTTCAAACATCTGAGAATCCTGCAGTAAAAGAATTTGTAGAAAAAACTATGGGTATAATTTATGAAAGTGAAGAAGTGGAGGAATAATATATGAGAAAAATAACAACAGAAACATTTGTAGGTCTATTTCTAATTGCAGGTTTATTATGTCTTGCATACTTATCTATTAAACTTGGTGATCTAAATGTCTTCGGTAAAAAGGAATATGTAATCAAAGCTCGATTCTCAAATATTGCTGGTCTGAAAGAAGGTTCAGATGTTGAGATAGCAGGTGTAAAGATAGGTAGGGTATCTAAAATTTACCTTGATAATTACCAAGCAATCGTTGAACTACTTATTAAACCTGACGTCAAAATACAAGATGACTCCATAGCGACTATAAGAACACAGGGTATTATAGGTGACAAGTATGTTAAGATTATGCCGGGTGCTTCTGATGAATACATAAAACCAAATGGCACCATTTCAGAAACAGAGTCTTCTATAGAGTTAGAAGAACTTGTTAGTAAATATATATTTGAGAAAAAATAGAAAGGAAGGCTTGCTATGCTTAAAAAACTTTTGATTATCAATTCATTAATCTTAATCGTGTTTTTCATGTTGACTACTAATTCAATTGCAATACATGAAGAAAAGTCGACCAATCAAATTGTAAAAGAAGATGATGAGGAAGTTGATTATTTAAAGGAAGAGGTCGAAGAAGAGACCAAGATAGCTGATCCTTTGATAATTTGGAATAAAGCAATGTTTCATTTTAATGATAAATTATATTTTTGGCTATTGAAACCTGTTTCAAAAGGTTATTCAAAAGTAGTTCCCAAGGATATTAGGGCTTCCGTGAGTAACTTCTTCAATAATATAGCTACGCCTATACGCTTTGTAAATAATTTATTACAATTTAAATTAAAAAATGCAGGAAACGAGTTTGTTAGGCTTATTATCAACACAACGGTTGGTGTCGGAGGCTTGGGTGATGTTGCTAAGACGGAATTTAATATACAGATGAATAAAGAAGATCTTGGGCAGACATTAGGAACTTATGGCATAGGGCATGGTATATATTTAATTTGGCCATTCATTGGCCCTTCATCTTTGAGAGACACAGTTGGTTACGTGGGCGACAGATTTCTTGATCCCATAACATACCTTGTTACAGAAGAGAGATTAACAAATAGTGAAGGTATAGGGGTAGTTACTTATGATAAGATTAATGAAACATCTTTTAAAATTGGAGACTATGAAGCATTTAAGGAATCTGCTGTTGATCCTTATGAAGGATTGCGTAGTGCATACGTACAATACAGAAATAAAGCTGTTGAAAAATAAAACCTGCTTTGCAGGTTTAAATTTTTGAAAGAGGTGATCCAAATGTATAAAAAGATACCATTAACAATGATTATTTTTATCACCTTCATTTTCACATCTATCTTTACTTATGCCTCTGTTTCTAATACTCCAAAAGCTTCTATAGAAGCAACTGTTAATGCAATACTCGATACCCTTAGAGATAAGTCCTTATCAGCACCAGTAAATAAAGAAAAAAGAAGAAATAAGATACGCGAGTTGATCAGATCTCGCTTCGATTTCGAAGAGATGGCTAAAAGAACATTAGCCCGCCATTGGAGAGATAGAACTCATGATGAAAGGAAAGAATTCGTCTCGATCTTTTCTGATTTGCTCGAATCATCATATATTACAAAGATCGAGGCATACACAAATGAAAAGATAACATTCGATAAAGAGACACTCAGTGATGATGGGAGAACAGGTGTAGTAAAGACTACTATAATAACAGCAAACGCAAACATCCCGATAGATTACAAAGTAATTCAAAAAAATAACGATTGGTTTGTTTATGATGTGGTCATAGAAGGTGTTAGTTTTATAAGTACTTACAGAAGTCAATACGATAAAATAATAACAAGCCAATCATATGCACAACTTGTACAGATCATGAAAGACAAATTGGCAGAACAAACTAAGAAATTAAGTGAAAAAAAATAAAGTAATTTATGGACAAAACACAAGTCAAAAATTTTATTGAATCTCTAAGAGAAGAAATAATCTTCTATTATTTAAATGATGAAGAAGTAGAAACGATATTGCCATACTTTGAAATTAAAGAGTATCCAGAAAATACAGTAATATTCAGGGAAGGGGATTCAGGTGACTTTATAGGTTTTGTAATCTCAGGTAAACTTGAAGTAAAAAAACAGACTGAATTTAAGGGAAACCAGATTATACTCGCTATACTTGGTAAGGGAGCTACAGTAGGCGAATTATCGATGTTTGACAAACATTCTCGTTCTGCAACAGTAGAGACGATAGAGCCAACAAAGCTCCTTATATTAAGACAAGACGCCATCGAAGATATTATGAACAATCATCCACCCATAGCGATAAAACTTTTGAAGGCACTTGTAAGGATTCTTTCTATTAGATTAAGAAAATTAAGTGAAAGACTGACAACAATTTTCTAATTTTAATAGAGGACATAACTTTCAAAAAGCTTTTTTACCAGTTCTTTATGATACGAAATGGTGAATAGCTTATTCTTTTCCATTAAATCATAGTATTCTTCAAGAGAGATACCATCTTCAAATCTTTTTATTGTCTCACTGTATGTCTCAAATGGCATTGTTAATATCTCATCAATAAGATATATATATACAGTGAGACGTGCTGCAAAAGTTTTTTCTCTCTCCATCCTTCTCAATAAAACAATAAAATTTAGATAATCATTCTCATGTATAGATATTAAAGAATGATTTATCTTTGGTTTATTAACTTGATACGAAATTCTTATAGGACATCTCCTATTACTGAGCTTATCTTTTATAATACTGAATTTTATTAAATCATCAATAAAGGGTATCCTTTCAAAGTAAAAAGAATTACTCTGAATTTTCTCGCTAATATTTATAAGTAAGTCATAGTAACTTATATCCGTAAATATATTTAGAATGTCATTTGTATACTTTTCTTCTATAACTTCTTCTATAATTTCAATTATATCTCTTCCAAGACGCCTTAAAAGAATGTGAAACAATTCTATAAAATTCTCCTCAAGCAACCTTAATAAAAATATTATCTTTTCACTCTTTAATATCTCTTCAAATTTTATCTTTTCAGGGATAAACAAACAGATGTTATTATAAGGAAAACTATGATATTGATGAGTCTTTATAACCTTAAAACCAGAGACAAGTGTATCAACATCATATGGATTGCTTATATACTTTTCCCAGTAAGTACTGCCAACATCTGTCGAAAGATGGTCATAACGTATAACTACATTTAATTTATTACTCATCAAAATTTCGTTTTTTAATTTATATATATCTGCAATCTCCCTCCTAATCTTCATAAATGTATCTATACCTTCATGATATCTACTAAAATAAAGAGAGATATAGATGTTTTTATCAAATATAGAATTTATCAAATTTATATTTTCAATAAGTTCATCTATTGAATAGTAATTATTAGAACCTTTTATTTGTTTACGCACATCGTCATCAAAGACTTCTGGGGACAATTCTATCACAGGTCTTCTATTTGCAGAGAAGCAAAAAGCATCCTTGTATAATACTAAAAATTCTTCATCAAGCAGTGCCCACGCCCCATAATTTAAGATAAACTTATTTTTCAGATTCTTATCATTAATTATCTCCCTGAAAAGACCTTTTATAAAATCCCTGTTAAGGTCATAACAAATATATACTTTATTAGTATACTTATCTAATTTTTTTAGGTCGCTCATGATGGAATCAAATGACCTGAAAACTGGTTTTGTTCTTTCACTGTGTAATCTGTAAGACTTACTACTTCCACCACAATAACTGCAATTATTTACACAACCCCTTCCGATAAAAAGTGGAAAGCCCAATCCTTTCTCCAATAATGAGATATATTTATCATAATCAAAAAGAAGATCAAGGTTGCAGAATGAAATATTTGAGAGTGTACTTTCATCAATATAATATGTAATCCTATTTGAGAAAATCTCATTTTTACTCCGATATATAATGTTTGGGATATTTTGATAATCTTCGCCTTCTAAAAGTAACTCGAGAGGTTTTTCTGGATCTCCTTTTATTAAAACATCTAAGAAACGAAATTTCTTAAGAAGATTTTCTCCAAAATACCCTGCTGTAAATCCACCACAGACTATTTTGATATCATTATACTTTTTCTTTATATATTCACCCGTCCATATAAATCCTTCTATAGATTCTTGCCAATGCAACATAATACCAACATACGATGGACTAAAATCATTAATACACTGATCAAGATGTTTACCCAAATCGTTAGTCTCGTATAAAGACAAATTCAATATCATAGATTTAAACCCTGTTCTATTAAGATAGTCAGATAAACCAAATGTTCCCATTGGGATATGAATAAAATAATCACTGGGAGGGTTAATAAATAATATTCTATTCTTCATCTTAATTCTGCAATTTTAATTGCTTTATAATTAATTCATTCCATGCTTTTGACTTATCCAATATCTCAAACTCATCATAAGTCAATAATCTACCATCATCAATAATTAACTTTCCATTAACCATTACCATATTCACATCTGAGGCCATAACAGAATATACGATATGTGAACATATATCATATATAGGGGTTAGATGAGGTTTATCTAAGGTTATCGAGATAATATCAGCCTTTTTACCCTTCTCTAAGGTTCCTATCTTCTCACCCAAACCAAGAGATTCAGCAGCCCATCTTGTTGCCATAAGTAGGACCGTTTTAGCATCAAGCACAGTTGGACTATTATTTAAAGCCTTTTGCAGTTTTGCTGTAGTAGAAATCTCACTTAGTATATTTAAGTCATTATTGCTTGCAGCACCGTCTGTTCCAAATGTCACCCTTACTCCTGAGCTTATCATCTTTGCAATAGGTGCAAAACCAGAAGCCAATTTTAGGTTACTTTCTACACAATGAGAAACACTCACATCTCTTTTGGCTAACAATTCAATCTCATTATCATCTAACCATACACAATGTGCAGCAATTACCCTTTTATCAAGAAAACCTATAGAATCAAGATATTCAACTGGCCTCTTTTCATACCTTTCTATTATGTTGTCAACCTCCCACCTTGTTTCTGATAAATGTATGTGTAGTGGTACATCATACCTTTCAGCTAAAGCCTTCGATTTTTTTAGCGTATCTGAACTACATGTATATAAAGCGTGCGGCGCAACAGAAGGTAAAATAAGGTCATCGTTCAGCCAGTTACTAATAAACATTTTTGCATTTTCAAGATATTCGTCTGAAGTCTTTGCTGAAACTGAAGGGAAATCTAATACACCTGCTCCCAGAACTGCCCTCATACCAATCTTTTTTGTTATCTCACCTGCTGCATCTTCAAAAAAATACATATCATTATAGGTAGTTATTCCTGCTTTTAACATCTCAAGACATGCAAGACCAACAGCATCGTAAACAAATTTAGGATTTAAAAGACTATTTTCAGCTGGCCATATATATTTTTCAAGCCATTCTTTTAAAGGTAAATCATCTGCAAGACCCCTAAAATATACCATAGCAGCATGAGTATGAGTATTTATTAATCCTGGTAAAATTACATTTTTTCTTTTTTTAATTATTTTTTTGTAAATGTATTTGGAAGAAACATCATTTATCTTACAAACGTCTAAAATCTTGTCATCTTTTATAACAAGAGAACTATCTCTTAAAATTGAAAAATCATAATCCATAGTTAATATATAATCGCCTTCCACTATATAATCCACTTCAATCATAATATATTCCCTCAATATAAAAAGAATCTAAAGGAAAGGTATGATTTATTATACAGAAATTAGTTCGGAAACTTTTAAGCCATTATTTTTACAATTAAAGAATTATGCCATTTCTATAAGCTTTTCAGCAATTTGAACCGCATTTAATGCTGCTCCCTTTCTGAGATTGTCAGCGACTACCCACATATTAATACCATTTTCTATAGACTCATCTTCTCTTATTCTCCCGACATATGTTTCGTCTCTTCCAGCCACATCTATAGGTGTAGGATATACATTCTTTTCAGGCGCATCAAACACAATCACACCCGGTGATTCTGCAAGTATTGCTCTGACTTCATTTGGGGACAGCTTCTTTTCAGTTTCTATGTTAATACTCTCTGAATGACCTCTAAAAACAGGAACGCGAACAGTTGTTGCAGTTATTCTTATTGAGTTATCACCAAGTATCTTTCTCGTCTCATTTACCATCTTCATCTCCTCTTTTGTATAACCATTCTCAAGAAATTTATCTATATGTGGAAGAACATTAAATGCAATCTGGTGAGGATATACATTACATTTTATTTCACGAAAATTGAGTAAATCAGTAGTCTGCTGCAAGAGTTCTTCCATAGCCTTTTGACCAGTTCCAGAAACAGATTGAAACGTTGTAACAACTATCCTTTTAATCTTTGCAACATCGTGTATAGGTTTAAGGACGACAACCATTTGTATCGTCGAACAATTAGGATTGGCAATAATACCTTTGTGCCACTTAAGATCATATGGATTTACCTCAGGGACAACAAGTGGTACCTCTGGATCCATTCTCCATTGGCTCGAGTTGTCAACAACGATACAACCTGAACTTACTGCGACTGGAGCCCATATCTTAGACCTTTCAGCACCAGCTGAAAATAAAGCTATATCAATCCCCTTAAAAGAATCTTCTTTCAAAGTTTCAACTGGTATCTCTTCGTTTTTATATTCGAGTCTTTTACCCTCTGATCTTTCCGATGCAAATAACCTTAATCTCTCTATAGGAAACTTTCGTTCTTCAAGTGTTTTTATCATCTCATTACCAACTGCACCAGTTGCACCAACAACAGCGACTACATAACTTTTATTTTTTTTAAGCATATTATGACCTCCAAATAATTAACTCTCATGTAATTATAAAAACATAATTACGTTTTTTCAATAATTTGTATGGTTTGTGTTACATAGAAAATAAAATTTTCATCTATATATGAGTGCATCATGATGCATGATATTTACCTTGAAATTAACAATTTCATATTTTAAGGGTGCATCATTACGCATGAAAAGTTACGTAAACATCATTAATATACCTGAGGCTTATGCTTCGACTTCAGCCTCAGTAGTGAAGACCCGTGATTTTGTTTCATAAATTGAGTTATTGCCAAATACTTATTTTTAATAATTAGTCTCATTTATTTGAAAATAATTCTTGAGATTGCTTAAAATCTTATATGGATGATATTCTTAAGAAAGTAGAAACCTCAAAGACTCAAACACTATGCTATTTAATCGAAGTTTCTGTTGATGACAAGAATAATTTAAGTAAAGCAGCTCCTGAAATAAAACAATTTCATTTTTGTTCAAATCTACTTAATATGCTATCACAAGAAAATGCATTAAAACTTCTGAAAAAGATGAAGTACAAATTTTATAAAGGTGGAGAAAGACTTATAACTCAAGGAGAAAAAGGCGATACTTTTTATTTAATACTGAATGGGAAATGCTCTATAACAATAGAAAAAAATAATATGTTTTATAACATAGGGCAACTTGATCAAGGTGACATTGCTGGGGAATCAATATTATTCGAAGACCAGACATATGAATATAATGTTGAGGCAGATGGAGATGTAGACTCCTTACTAATGAGCAAAAAAGATTACTTCGATTTAACTTCAGAAAACTCGGAATTTAGAAATCTGCTCTCTTCTATTATAACTCATAGGATAAGTAACCCAAGGTTGGACAGCGAGAGAAAAATCGGTAAATATAACGTAATAGAAAAGATAGAGCAGGGTGGTGCAAGCATAATATACAAAGGTATACATAGCGTTCTCAAAATGCCAGTTGCTATAAAGATGCTCAGACATGAACTCTCAATGGACGATGATTTTCTTGAAAGATTCAGAAATGAAGCAAAGATTATAGCAAGATTAAATCACCCTAATATTATGAGGATTTATGATATTGAAGAATTATATCAAACCATATTCATCATAATGGAATACCTTGAAGGGATGCCATTAAAAAGTATGATCAGCACAAAGAGGAAAATGACCATTGAACAAGTAACAAATATTGTAACCCAAGTCTGTAAGGGTCTTGAATATGCACATAAACAAGGGATAATCCATCAAGATATTAATCCACGTAATATATTTGTACAACCTAATGGTATTGTCAAAATTATAGACTTTGGTCTTGCAATAAAAAGAGGTAGCATCGATAACGACTTTCTTTTCCCTGGGACAATCTACTATATATCACCTGAGCAATTAAAAGGAGAACCTGTTGATGAACGCTCGGATTTGTACTCTCTTGGCATAACCTTATATGAAATGCTCATGGGGAAAAAACCATTTGCAAGTTGTCACACTAAAGCAATAGTTGATTGGCATTTGAATAAAGATTTTACAGATATTAGTGAAACACTTAAAGATATATCAGAAGAATTGTTCAATTTCCTTAGCAAAACAATCAGGAAAAATCCAGAAGAAAGATTTAAGAATGCCGCTGAAGCATTGAAAGAATTAGAAATATTGAATAAACGTCTTGGATTAAGCACCGAAACAAAGGCTTGTATACAAAATAAGATAATAGGAATGTTCTTAGTTTATAGAGATGACCAACAAATCGAGGTAAAAAGGTTAATAGAAGATTTTAATAAAACATTAGATGACAAAGGAATCTCTTTGAAAATTACACAAGAAGAAGTATTATGAATTTTGATAAGAATATCAATAAATATAAAGAATTAATAGAAATATTTTCTTCAGAGAAAAGACTCATAAGGCTAAAATCCTATGGTAAAGCAATTTTTGTTGGCGATACTCATGGAGACTTTGATGCATCGAAGACAATAATAGAAAAATATCTTAATCGAGAAAATACAATAATATTTCTTGGAGACTATGTGGACAGGGGACCTGCCTCGAAAGAAAATATATACTTTCTTATGGATAAAAAACTTGAATTTCCTGATCGAATTTACTTATTAATGGGTAACCATGAAAGTTATTGTTCCGTCCCTTTCAGTCCTGCGGATTTTTGGGAATCTATGACACCAGATGAACAGATACTATTAGATAACATATTAAGACACTTACCGTATGCTGTTGTTACCGAAAATAAGGTTATAGGGGTTCACGGCGTCGTCCCTGAAGTAGACAACTTAGAAGAGATAAATAATATCAAATTGTGTAGTAAAAATTGGTATCAACTTGTCTGGGGTGACTTTGTTGAAGATGAATTTAATTCATTATATAGCTATGATGGAAGACCAAAATTTGGGGAAAAATACTTTAAAAGTGTAATGGAGAAAATTGGCATGAATATCCTGATTAGGTCACATCAGCCACGTATTAAAACAGCTATATTTGACAAAAGGTGTCTTACAATAATAACATCCTATTCTTATACATTAACAAGACTAATTGCAATCGTTGACCTTGAAAAGACATCCATTAATAGCATTAATGATATAGTGTTAACAGAAATTTGAGATTTATATTAGTAATCGTATAAAATAATTAATTGAAAATTTGAAATTGAGATCTCCTTTTACATTATTTATTCATATAATGGAAGTATGGAGATTCAGGGCGGATAGCTCAGATGGGAGAGCGCAGCCCTTACAAGGCTGAGGTCACAGGTTCGATCCCTGTTCCGCCTACCAATAGCCTTAATAAGTCTGTTAATTCATGGGGTGGTAGTTCAGCCCGGTTAGAACGCTGGCCTGTCAAGCCAGAGGTCGCGGGTTCAAGTCCCGTCCACCCCGCCATATAATTTCTCACTAACATGACAGAAACAATATACAAAGCCTTACATAATGTAAGCAGAGAAAGACTTGAAAGATATGTTAAGCTTATCGAAGGATTAAGACATGGATATGAAAATTATGAAGATTTAACAAAAAGAGCGATTTTAATTGAAGACATATTTAATTCATTTGGCCTCACAGTCAGAAGACAGGACTTCACATTTTTTAAAAAGATTTACAGAAATATTATAGCAACTAAAAGTAACCATGATTCTTTACCTTATTACCTTATTGGTGCTCACTACGACTCTGCATGGGGAAGTCCTGGGGCAGACGATAATGCAAGTGGAGTTGCCGTGCTACTTGAAGCAGCTGATATTTTAAGCAAATTAGAATTACGACATACTATACAATTCGTTGCCTTCACATTAGAAGAACCACAACCGCAAACACTTAATTTTCTAATAGGTAGCTCATACTTTGTCGAAGAAGCAAAAAAAGCAGGAGTTAAATATGATGCTGTATTTATTCTGGAATCAGTTGGTTATACAGACGATAAAGTAGGAAGCCAAACTTTACCAATACTCATAAGTAAAAAAATCTCAAACATAGGTAATTTTCTTGCTGTGATAGCAAATAAACGTTCAAAGATTCTTATGGAGCATTTTACTAATATAACATCAAAGTTTGTACCAGAACTTCCCGTATATTCATATAAGGTTCCCTTATCTGGTAGATTAATACCAGAAACCAGATTCAGTGACCACGCCCCATTCTGGAACAAAAATTATCCGGCAGTTATGCTAACAGATACTGCTATGTTTAGGAACCCACATTACCATACATTCCATGATACGATTGATACATTAGACTTCTCTTTCATAGAAAAGGTAACTAAGGCTCTAATAAGTGTTATAATCTCTCTCGACAATAAGTTATAAAATAAACTTTTAAAAGTTCTATTTTATAACTTAAGGAGTGTGAGTCCTGATAAATTGTCATGTTCTCTCTTTGCATCAATTCCTAATATTTCTACTAATATACATTCAACGATCAGAAATGTTTCCGATATTTCCCTAAGACAGCCAACCATTGTCACATCTCTTTTTCCAAGGGCACAATGTAAATGTATTTTTGGTTCATCACCCTGCCAAAATATTGTTCCTATACCAATTACCTCATGACTTTCCTCTACCTTATTCCATATTGGTACTGGTGGTAACTCATCTCTTTCAGGACCTACAACAACCTTTCCACCCCTTAACCCCCCAATAACATAAAATACCGCATTTTTTATCCTCTCCTTAGCAGAAATCTCTTTCAGACCGTTTAAAATATCTTCTTTATCATCAAATCTAACAACCAAGACACGACCAGCGTAACCAATCTGATATCTCATACTCACCTCCAAAATATTTTCTAAAAAATTATACCATTTATTAATAATATGATATAATCTTATAAAAATAATCTTCTCTTTTTGAATAAAATGCGGAAAGGGAGGTGATAATAAAATACTACTTAGCATATTTCTTAAACTTTTTTGAAAAAGGAGGTGTTTATGAAAACTGCATCAAGACTCATATTTATCGTTTCTGCATTTTTTATCCTAAGTTTTATTTTCAGTTGCGCAGGCTTAGAATTTGCTCCTAAAAAAGCAGTTTGGTACTATCCAAAAGAACTTCCCTCAGCAGATAGGGCATTAAAAGAAGCGAAGGCCGAGGGTAAGAGTGAACAATGTCCTGTAGAATTTAAAGAAGTCAAAGAAAAGGTTGAGTTAGCTTATGATACATACATTGCATGTAAAACTAAAGAAGCCATTGAGATTGCGAAGGATGCAGAGAAAAAGGCAAAGGCTCTATGTCCCAAAAAACCAAAGGTTCTCGATAAGATGACATTACGTATTAACTTTGATTTTGACAAATATAATATACGAGAATCTGATAAAGTTGAATTACAAAAAGCTATAGATTTCATTAAAAAATACCCGGGTGCAAAAGTAATGCTCGAGGGGCATACGGATAGCATCGGTTCCGAGAAATATAATCTTACATTGTCGAAGAAAAGGGCTAAATCGACAAAAGATTATTTGGTTGCGGTCGGTGGTTTAAATGAAAAGTTGATACAAACAAAAGGTTACGGTGAGAAAAAACCAATCGCTTCGAACAAGACCAAAGATGGTAGAGCTCAGAATAGAAGGGTTGAAATCCTAATCCTTTCAAATTAATTCAGTCTTTAAAAACAGGAGGTAAATATATTTTACCTCCTGTTTTAACTTTAGATACTCTGATTAAATAAATATATATTTCAAAATATTACATTTGTACTTCAACGAGGGGTCGGCGCACTCTTAATTTAAAAGCTCTTACTACATCATTATTTCCCGTAAGAATATTAAATGACAAAGGAGAATCTTTTATCTTCCAAGAACCCTTTAAGATATTTTTAAAATCGCCGCCTTCGAATACTAAATAACTATATTTATGATAATGGGACAATTTTTGCATAAGTTCTCTAAGAGAATCTATATATTCAGTACCAACAAATAAAATAGTGTATCTTAAATTATATGGATTTTTTAAAGCAGTAACTAAAGTTATACCCTTTCGTTGATATGTATTACCATCTATCTCAATACTATCTTTACCAATCTTTACATTATATTCTAAAAGTAGCTGATTGACCCTTCTCAATAATGAATTATCCCATCCTAATATAACTATGGAAGAATCATCTGATAACTTCTCAATGCTCTTATCCGAAATCACTTTAACTCCATCAGCGGCCAGTTTAGAAAACAGCATTGATACTTTTTTATGAATGTCTTTATTAAGTGAGGATGGTAATACAACAAGCAGACTATTAGCCCCTAAGATTTGAGATAATGCGGGCGGTATCTCTCTTCTATCAAGCCTTCGAAAAACATCAAATTCAGGATCTACTTCGATCTTGATAGGTTTTAAAGACATATTAAAGATAAATTCTGAGATCTTATTTTCTATCGTCAACATTTCTTGATGAGCGTAATCTTCTCCTTCTAAATATATATAAACTGGCAGTCTAATAACAAAAGGCTCGCCATCCTGAATCTGCTCTATAACAATCTTAATACTATACACCTTATTTACTAATTCACAAGTTACACTTTTAAGTCTGATCTCTGGAGCTCCTTTCTTATCTATCCATTGGCGAAAAAATTTATCAAGGTTCCTATTAGATACCTTTTCAAAACTACTCTTTAAATCATCAAAGCTTGCAAAACTAAAAATCTTCTCATTATAGAATCTTTTTAAACCAGCTATGAATTTATCATCTCCAAGTTCAAGTCTTAGCATATGGAAAAACATCATAGACTTTCCATATCCTATAGCCTCTGAGGAAGAACTATATCTTTGTTTAAATTCTCCTAAGGGAAATTCCTTTTCACTTATTACATAATCAGCGTATTTTTGTAAGTTTGACATGCGATATTCAGAAGCAGTACCTTGTTGTTCTCTTATAAGATGATCTGATAAATAAGCTGTAAGCCCTTCAGTCCAGTTTCCAGATTTTGAATCTAAATATATGCTGTTACCAAACCAATTGTGTAAGATCTCATGAGGATATGATGAATCTATTATGAAAGGGAATCGAATAATCTTAGAACCTAATAATGTAAAAGAGGGCATTCCAAAGCCCGATTCCCAGAAATTTTCAACAAGTGCAAATTTTTTATAAGGATATCTCCCTAATAATTTCTCATACATCTTTATATATTTTATTGTTGCCTCGATATATCTATTTGCGAGCTCTCTGTCAGGATTCTTCAAAAAAATCATTACCATTAGATCATCATACTTTTTACTATATTCAAATAATCTATTCGCTGTTAAAACTATCTCTTCTTGCGGTTCCAATGATCTCCACGAAATAAATGTTTTACTATTATCGTTTTTGTGATATATTCTTTCACCTTGGCTGATTGCTTCCCAGCCATCGGGTACTTCAACACTAAGCGTAAATGTGACTAATTTGGAACTAATCACAGGATACCAATACGAATCTTTTCCAAGATAAACTCCATTAGAGGATATCATCCCTTGAGTATATTCATAACCACGATCATACTCTCTACCCACCATACTTAAAGGATAATTTATTATCCCATCGTATTCTATACTGAGTGTTCTATCGTCCCCTTGAAGTCTTGCCCTACATATCTTCAAGGGAACCAGACCAGATATATTCTTTTTACAATGTATATCATTATTAGCAGATCTAATATTAAGGTTTTGGTTAATTAAAAACTCAATCTCATTATTGAAATAATTTGGTAAATTCAATTTATCAGAGACTTTAATATAACTTTTATCAGGAATAATAATTACTGAGATATCATGATTAGCTATCTCAATACTTCCACTATTATCTAATGCATCTGATGCATTAGATAATCGAGCTATTGTTATATTTGATATAATAAGAAATATTATTAATATTAAATTCTTCATCTCTAAATCTTATGTCTCCAATTATTATTCTATCAATACTTTTTATGCTATCTATCGGAGAATAAAATGCTATTGAATTTTTAGTCACATCACTTATAATCCCAAGAGATATCGTATACTCAGAATCGTTTAGCCCTATTAATGTATTTTTAGATATTTTTATTCTTTCAATATCAACTTGTCTTCCATAATAATAGAATTGCATAGAACTCTTGTAAATAACAAACTCGTTATTTTTCTTGTTCGAAAAATAATCCTTAAATTTTTTAATTCTATAATTTATCCTCTCAATTCTACTTCTTATTCTTAATTGCGGTGAGGGGGGTATAACAAATACTTTTCCTTTAACATTATCTAATGAACCAATAATATGTTCTAATTCATTATTCTTCTGAATCCCAATAATATAATCTGGATTTATTTTCTTAATCTTCTCTATCTTTAAGATCTTCCCATAAATTCCACTAATTAGACCGGACGTATCGACAATTATAAATCCTGAGGTATTTCTGATACTATTAACCAAAATAGCAGTTGAATTAACCACAAGCCTGATATCCTTAGCCGGATTTATGAATCCGACAAATATCATTCTATTAAGCAGGATATCTTCACTTATATTTAATTCACCCAGATATGATTTCATACTAATAGTACCCGGTAAACCTATTGTTGATTGACCTATATCAGAATCGACTATAGATACTTTCCTCTTAGTCGAAAGAAGCCTATCAATTAAATATCTTGCGAGACATGATTTCCCAGAATCCGTAGAACCAATAATAACTATAATACTTCCTCTTTGAAATATTTCATGAAGTATATCATTCCATTCCGGCAGAGGGATTACATCCATATTAGACTAATACATTTTATTTAATTTCAATCTTTTTTAATTCAGCAACTACATTACCGACTGGCACTTTTGTCTCAACCCTCACAGGAATTCTTTCCTCGTCATCGGTTAACCATATATATATATCACCGCTCTTTTTAAAAAGCCCCTCTGTGTGGATTTCGGGTCTTATGATAATTGCCTGTATTTCGCCAAGCGGAATAACATTTATAGTCTCCTTCCTCAACACATGAACCGTTGTTTTAATAAATTTATTACTATCAAATATATTTATGTATATTGGAAAGCCTAACTCAATCTGTTTTGTTCTTAGATAAAAAAAACCAGAAAGAACATCCCATACGTCCTTATCAGTAATGTCATGTTCTGTTTTAGAACCTTTCTTATAGTTATAAAATGTAATCTTGTTATTTGGGATATCGAATATCGTCTCCTTATCGCTTGTGTATCTTCCTTCACGTTGTTTTATCCTGAGATTCACAGGCAGACCATCAGAAACTATACTTTCAGCAAAATCCTCTACTTTGTAAAAGGTAGAAATTAAAGGTGCGGATTGGACACGTGTGGTAATCCTTATTAAACCATTATCATTATTCGCTTCGAGGGTAGCATTACCAGCATATATACCAAGCCAATATATATCATAAAAATACTTTTCCTTAATATGTTTTAATAATTGAATTTTTTTTGAATTCTCTTTTATATCAACAATATTCGAAATATCTTTATAAAATTCGCTAACAACAGTATCTCTTGATTCTGATGAATAAGAATCACTGTTTTGAACTATGTTTTTATTGTAAATTCCCATATCTGAGTATCTTTCAACATCTTCAGGCCCTTTAATCTCTTGTTTCATATTAGTCTTAAGATCGAACTTTTCTTTACTAAAACCTTTTGATACATCAGGTAATTGTGATTTACTACTCTCAATGCTAACAAGAATTACTCCACTTGAATTCGCAATAAAAAAAGGATTTTGAAAGCCGCATATTATAGAAATAAAAGAAATATGAATAATTAAAGAAATAATAATGTATAATAATAAATGTAGTTTAAATCCTTTTAAATTAACCATCTTAGTTTATAATAATATACTAAGATTTAATTATTAAATAAATTTTTACAAAGAGGAGTGGTAAATCATGAAAAAAGCTAATTTGATTAAGATGTTAAAGAAAGATTTAGCTGACGAACATGCAGCAATAATCCGTTATCTTGTACATGGCTGGTTAGAAGGCGAAGATACACCAATAGGTTCAAACCTAATATCTCGCTCAAGAGAAGAGATGTGGCATATGCATTGGCTAGGCATGAGCATATGCATGCTTGGAGGAGAACCAGACTTTACACCAGCTGAGTATCCATTCGATCCGACAAATAGATCCACAATAATAAAATCATATATCGAATATGAGGAAAGACTTGTTCCTCATTATTATAGTGAAGCCGAGATGGTAGATGATCCTCATATTAAACGAGTACTCGAAAGAGAAGCATGGGAATCAGAAATACATGCAAAAAAATTTCAAAGACTTCTTGAAAAATTAACGCAGGAAGAAGCAAACGGCTCACCGGGTAGCGAACAAAAACTTCCTACAGATGTTGCTACAATGATACAAGAAGAAGTCACAAAAAAATACCATGAGATGCTTCAGCATATCAGATATTCATGGGTATTTCAAGATTTAGGATTGACAGCGTGGCAACTCATGGATCAAGCAATGGAAAAGATGAAACATGTTGCCCATTTCGCAGAGGTATTAGCAGAAAATGGAAATGAACCAAAATTTATACCAGGCTTCATTAACATGAGTAAAAGCATAAATAATGCATTAAAAAGAGCATTAAGAGAGTTAAAATTGACAAACGAACAGCATGCAAAATTTAAAGAGCATAGTGAGATAAAAAAACATAAAGGAATGTTAATTAATATTGATTTAACTATAAAGCAGGAAAAATATCAGATTGAAGAGATAAATGACCTACTAAAGCAAAACAAGAGATAATCAAGAGTCAAGAACATTTCTTATCTTAAACAATAACTCGTTTGGAGAGATTGGTTTAAATACAAAATTAACATCATTATCAGATATACCTTTTTTATAAAGGATATCGGTCTTATAACCACTCGAGAATATTACTTTTACATCAGGATTTATCTGTTTGATCTCATCATATGCTTCTCTTCCATCTTTCTTTGGCATCATAACATCAAATAAAAGCAATGATATATCATCCATATATTCTTTATATAATCTAACAGCCTCTTCGCCATCATTGGCTATCATTGTTTTATATCCAAACCCTTCAAGTAACCTCTTTAAAAAATCTCTGATCTGGGGATCATCTTCAGCTATCAATATCGTCTCATCTCCATAGCTTGCATACGAGATTGCTGACTGTTCTTCTCGTTCATATTCGGCATTTATAAGAGGTAAGTAAATTTTGAATATAGTCCCTTTATTAGGTTCACTATAAACGTTGATATATCCATTGTGTTGTTTTACTACTCCATAAACTATAGAAAGCCCTAAACCAGTCCCCTTACCAACTTCCTTTGTCGTAAAGAAAGGCTCAAAAATTCGATCTTTAATAACTTCATCCATACCTGTACCATTATCCTCAAACAAGAGTAATGCATAATCACCATTTACCCCAAAACCATGTGTCTTTATAAATTCATCATCAATCTTGAAGAAGCTCGTGCTTATAGTTATACGCCCATCATTAGGCATAGCATCTCTTGAGTTTGTAGCAAGATTCATTATTACCTGGTCAATCTGACTAGCATCTCCCATTATGATAAGATCCCTATCTGCAATAGATATTTTAAGTTCTATATCTTCACCTATAATCCTTGATAATATCTTTTCTATATTTACAACAACATCATTCAGATTCAATGGTTTAAGTTCTATAGGTTGCTTACGACTAAACGAAAGGAGTTTGCGAGTAAGGGATGATGCTTTATCTACAGAATCGAGTATTTGTTTAGCATAATAGTTAATCTGCTCATTATCCGTAAAATCTAAGACTAACAAACTTGCAAACCCAGATATTGCTGTCAGAATATTATTAAAATCATGTGCTACACCTCCTGCAAGCTGACCAATTGCCTCAAGCTTCTGAGCATGGAGTAGCTGGGTTTCAAGCAATTTATATTCTGTTATATCATGCAAGATTCCATGATAACCAACAATATCACCTTCATCGTTAACTCTTAAAGACGCCGATATTAGACAGTTTCGTTCTTTCCCGTCTCGTGTTATAATCTTTAAATCATAATCTTTTAAAGACCCGGCACTTAATATTGCATCCTTAAACCGTTCCACATCAGCATCAGCAGAAAAGAAGCCATATATACTCATGTTATAAAGCTCTTGAAGTGTATACCCAAGAAGGTCAACAGTCGATTGATTTGCATCTATAAAAAAACCCTCTTTATTAGTAACGAATATTGCATCCCTTGAATCACGAAATAAAGCTGAATACATCTTCTGACTTTCTTTCTTCGCTTCTTCAGCTTTCTTCTCTGCTGTCCAAAGAAATTCTAATTGGCATATCTTAGAGTCAAGTTCTTTTTGTATAGTTATCTTCTCTGTTATATCTCTAAATGTAACAACTGCCCCCGTCAACCTTCCATCCTCGATTATTGGGTTACTAAAATATTCTATAGGAATTTTAGAACCATCTTTTTTCCAAAATACCTCATCAGTTCCATGATGAGCTATACCATCCTTGCATGCGGCATATATTGGACACTCTTCAATCGGGTACGTTGAACCATCCTTCCTCGAATGGTGAACCTTTTCATGGTGATGTTCACCAATCAATTCATTCTCAGTATATCCGAGCATCTTCGCAGCAGAAGGGTTTACAAAGATGACCCGTCCTTCTACATCAAGGCCAAAAATACCTTCCCCAGCTGACCTCAGAATAAGCTCATTTTGTCTGTTTAACTTTTTAAACATATCACTGATATATCTGAGCTCATTCGTTTGTTTAACAAATGGTTTGTAAACAAAGTAATATAGTGGTAGAAAAATAAATATGACCAATAGAGTGGAATCTATAATAACAGCTTCTAACATATATCTAATACCAAAAAGGGGGAGCAGATACATTATTATTGTCTCTGATAAAAAAACCGACAAAATTAATACTAAAAAAACATAACCTGATTTCTGGAAGGTATTCATTATATATCCTTATTTTACTTTAAAATTATAACAAATATTTTCATATTTAAAAAGCATTTTCAAAATAGGAATAAGTCAACTTAAAGATTATTAATTCAGAATATCTGGATATTATTAAGGTTTTAAATTAATTAAAAAACTTACTAAGATTTCATTATAAAATATGCATATATCAAAAAAGCGATATAGTGAAAATCTTTTGTATATTTGTTAAAGTCTTAATTAGAGGATGATATGTAGTGTAGATATTACACATATATTAAATAGGCTTAGGACTTCATGCTGAAGACAAATATTTCTTTGATCCTATCTTATAGTTCACGTTTAGAAGGTTGTAGGTTACAAGGAATAGGTTATAGGTTATAGGTTATAGGGAATAGGGAATAGGGAATATTATTAATCATAGCTTGACTAAGGAATAACGATATAAGTGGTATAATTATTGCTGTTTGAATTAAAAATTAAATGTTAAAAATAAGGAGGAAAACATGAAAGTAAGTGAGGTAGCAATAGTGCTAACAGGTTACCAGAAAGAGTTTTGCTCTCCTGATGGAAAGCTTCATGCATTTGTAAAAGATATGCTTGGACCTAATCGAGTAATTGAAAACACAGTTGACCTGATTAAAAAAGCAAAGGAGAAAAAGATACCCATTTATATGGCTTCTATCATATTTACCCCGGGTTATCCTGAACTTGAGCATCCTGTTGGAATACTGAAGAACATTAAGGACATCGGTGCATTCCTTCAAGGTACAAAAGGAGCAGAGGTCATCGATGAATTAAAACCATTCATGAACTACATCATAGATGTCAAAGGTAAAACAGGTCTTAGTTGCTTTGGACATACTAATCTTGACGAATTATTGAAACAAAAAGGCAGAAGGACAATAGCTATTGCGGGGCTATTAACAAATGTATGCGTTGAATCCACAGCGAGAGCAGGTTATGATGCAGGCTATGAGGTGATTGTTTTAAAAGATTGTACAGCTTGTAGGTCTCAAAGTTGGCAGGATTATGCTGAACAAAATATATTTCCAATGCTTGGAAGAGTAATGACTCATGACGATTTTTTAAATAGTATAAATTAGATCTCTCCCACCCTCCCTTTCTTTATCTTAAAAAGGCTTTCTTAATCCTTAAGAAAGCCTTTTTATTTAAGAATTGTAATAACTTCTGCCTATAAGTTAAAATTTTTATATTATCACAATATAGGAGGTATTCATGTTATCTGCAAGGGCAAGCAAGATCAGGCCATCTCCAACGCTTGCCATAGATGCTAAGGCGAAACAAATGAAGGAAAAAGGTATAGACATTGTAAATCTCGGAGTAGGGGAACCCGACTTTGATACCCCCGATAATATTAAAGAAGCCGCCATAAAAGCCATGAGAAACGGTTATACAAAATATACCCCTGTTGGCGGTCTCGATATATTAAAAGATGCAATAATAGATAAGTTTAAAAACGACAATGACCTAAATTATACAAGAGAAGAAATTATCGTATCATGTGGAGCAAAACATTGTTTGTACAATATAGCCCAAGCATTATTCGATTCAGGTGATGAGGTCTTGATACCCTCTCCATATTGGGTATCGTATCCAGAGCAAATTATTCTAAACAATGCTAAACCCGTCTTTATCGAGACCTCAGAAGATGATCTATTTATGTTAAAACCAGAAATATTAGAATCCTATATAACAAGTAAAACAAAGGCTTTAATTTTGAATTCACCATCCAATCCTACTGGGATCGTATACAGTAAGAGAGAACTTGAGAAGATAGCGGAGATCGCCATTAAATATAACTTATACATCATCTCAGATGAGATTTACGAAAAATTAGTATACGCAGGTCAGAATCACATCAGTATCGCATCATTAGATAAAGACATCAAGAAAAAGACGATCGTTGTTAATGGCTTATCAAAATCATATGCCATGACAGGTTGGAGAATTGGATATGCTGCAGGACCAAAAGAGATAATAAAGGCAATGGTAAATATACAAAGCCAGTCAACTTCAAATCCTACTTCTATAGCGCAAATGGCAGCTGTAGAAGCACTAAAAGGACCACAAGATTTTGTAAAACTTATGGTGAAAGAATTCGATAAAAGAAGAATGTTTCTCTTAAAAGAGATTGGTAACATTAATGGAATAAGATGTGTAGAACCACTTGGCGCTTTTTATGCCTTTCCTAATATTTCATACTATTATGGTAAATCATCTGATAATATCAAAATAAATTCTTCTTCAGACATCGCATTGTATCTGCTTGAAGAGGCGAGGGTAGCTGTGGTTCCAGGTATTGCATTTGGTAATGACAATAATATTAGATTATCCTATGCGTCCTCTATCGATGAGATAGGTAAAGGTTTAGAAAGAATCAAAAATGCCCTTTCTAATTTACATTAATGAAATTATATAAATGAATCAATTTGTCTTCAAATCTGGTTATGTCTCAATAATTGGTAAACCAAATGTTGGCAAATCAACATTATTAAACTCCATCTTAGGAGAAAAGATCTCAATCGTGACCCCTAAGCCACAGACGACAAGGAACAGGATTATCGGGATAAAGAACCTCCCGAATGCACAAATAATATTTATAGATACCCCAGGTATTCATATTCCAAAGCATAAACTTGGAGATGCAATGGTAAAGACAGCAATAGAATCCATAAAGAATGTTGATATAATATTATTTATGATAGAACCAGAAGGTCTAACAGATGAGGATAAAATAATAATAGAAAAATTAAAAAATATAAAGATTAATGTCTTTTTGCTAATCAACAAGATAGACAAGATAAAAAAAGAACTTTTACTTACGCTTATCAATGACGTTAAAAACATTTATCCTTTTAAAGAGATAATCCCAATCTCAGCAATTAAAAATGATGGAATAGACATTCTAATAAATAAAGTTTATGAATATCTTCCTCAAGGACCAAAGTACTATCCAGATGATATAATCACCGACCAGATCGAAAGATTTATGGTGTCAGAAATAGTGCGAGAAAAGATAATGCATTTTACAGGGGAGGAGGTCCCATACTCTACTGCCGTTGATGTTGTAGATTGGAAAGAGAGGGAAGATGGTCTGATATTAATAAACTGTAATATTTATGTTGAAAGAGACGGACAAAAAGCTATAATAATAGGTAAAGGTGGAGAGATGGCAAAAAGAATTGGAACAGCCGCAAGGCTTGATATCGAGAAACTTCTAAATACAAAAGTATTTTTACGATTGTGGGTAAAAGTCAAAAAGAGTTGGAGAGATAACATAGTCTTATTAAAAGAATTGGGATATCAATAAAAGATGCTAATACAGATGAAGGTAGAAGGTATGCTCTTTGATCCCAGAAGCAATATGTATATCTTGCTCCTGAAAGAGATAGATGGTCATGGAACATTACCTATATGGATAGGGAAACCAGAGGCAGATTCTATTGCTCTTGCACTTGGTAAAGTTGAAACACCAAGGCCATTAACCCATGACCTTATTAAAAACATTATAGATGGATTGAAAGTTAAGATTACAAAGATAATAGTTACTGAGATACTTGACAATACATATTATGCTTTAATTTGCATTCATGATGGCAAAAAAGAAACATATATTGATTCCCGACCAAGTGATGCTGTTGCTGTTGCACTGAGGGTTAACGCTCCTATTTTTGTTGAAGAAGATATTATGGAGCAAAGAAGTTCCGACGAACTTGAAGAATGGTTAAAAAATCTTAAACCAGAAGATTTTGGTAATGTTATGTAGATGCTTAAAAGAACAGAAGGTATCGTATTAAAAAACTCACCTTATGGAGAAGCAGACCTTATTGTTACTTACCTTACTTTAGATTATGGCATTATAAAAGTCTTCGCAAAAAGCCCACGTAAGATTAAAAGCAGATTTGGCAGTAGCCTCGAACCACTAACATTCTCAAAAATATCATTTTGGGGTAAAGAAGATACAAATCTACCAAGATTAATCCAATCCGATATAATAAAACCTTTCTATATGATTCGTGAAGATTTCAAAACATTCTATAAAATCTCAGAATTGATAGAACTGACCTTAATTCTTTTACCAGAAAGAGAGATAAATAGAAGAATATTCAGATTATTTTTAGATATTCTTTATAAATTAACTGAAGGCGTTAATCATGACCTATTGATAATCTTTTTTAAGATTAAATTATTAAGTTTTACAGGATTTGCCCCAAGGCTTGATATGTGTGCCAGATGTGATAGAAATGGGACTCTTTTTTATTTGTCTCAGGGCTCAATCATGTGCGAAAGATGCTCCAATGGACTCGATACACCAGTCAAAATATCTAAGACGGTATCATCCTTATATCAGGACTTATTAGAATGGGACATTAATAAGATTCACAGAATAAACGTTAATAAAACGATAATAAAAGAATTATCTGATATATTGAATTTACATATTAGATTCTTAATTTCTAAACCTTTAAAATGTTCTTCAATATTCTAAGTAATGTACAATATATTACCTCATAAAAAAAAATTCCTTGAAAACTTAACAGCTGAGAAGGTCCCCCCTATTACCATTGAAATCCCTTTCTATCCTCCAAGCCAACTTTTTAGCTTATTCTGTAAGGAAAATAGTATACTACTTGAGAGTGTCAAAGGTCCCCAAAAGATAGCAAGATACTCATTTATTGGGTTTAATCCATGCCTCATCTTTAAACTGAAAAATGGTTCAATAGAAATTAATAATAGTAAAAGACTAATACTTGGTTCTGAAAATCCTTTGACTTTCATGAAGCTAATTACCTCTAATTACAAACAAATCAACAACCCATTGCTTCCACCATTTCAAGGTGGCTGGGCTGGGGTTTTCAGTTATGATTTTGTAAGGTATCTTGAGAGGATACCAGAAGAATCTAAGGATGATCTCAACATTCCAGATGCATACTTTATGCTTTTAGATAAACTGATTGTCTTTGATCATTCAAAAGGAAAATCATGGATCATTGTATCTCCTGGTGTGAGAAAAAAAATAGAATATAGGGAGAAATACCTTAATAGTTCTGAATGGTCTGAAATGTACGATGAAGCTGAATATGAGTTAGTAAAAATTTTTAATAAAATCTTTGATTACAAGCATTATAACTTTAACACTAAAAAGAGTAATAAGAAGAAGATTGAAATCAACTATGAGATGAAGAAGATAGAATATACAGATATGGTAATGAAAGCAAAAGAATATATTGCAGCAGGTGATATATTTCAAGCCAATTTATCTCAAAGGGTATCAGCACTCATTGAAGAGAGAAATCCATATGACCTTTATATGATATTAAGAGACATCAATCCATCACCATTTGCAGCATTCGCTAACTTAAGTGAATATATAATAGTCAGTTCTTCACCTGAGAGGCTGTTAAAAATTAACAATAATAAAATAGAAACAAGGCCTATTGCTGGCACAAGACCAAGGGGAAGAGATAAAAGTGAAGATGATTTTATGCGTGAGGAACTACTACTTAATGAGAAAGAAAGAGCTGAACACATAATGTTAATAGACCTTGAAAGGAATGATCTTGGTAGGGTCTCTGAATATGGTTCTATAAAGGTTGACGAACTGATGATAACAGAAGATTATTCACATGTAATTCATATAGTCTCAAATATAAAAGGCTTACTAAAAAAAGATAAAGATTGCTATGATGCAATAAGAGCAGCATTTCCGGGTGGTACTATCACTGGTGTCCCAAAGGTGAGATGTATGGAGATTATAGAAGAGCTTGAGCCTGTAAGAAGAGGCCCCTATACAGGTTCTTTAGGATATATAAGCTTTTCAGGCAATATGGACTTAAATATTATCATAAGAACATTTGTTATAAAAGATAATATTGCCTATGTTCAGGCTGGAGCAGGAATAGTAGCAGATTCAAATCCTGAAAGGGAATATTTTGAAACGTTGAAAAAGGCTGAGGCGCTAATCAGAACACTCGAAATAATATAAGATTAAAATATCTTGAACCATTTCTTTTTAACCTTCAAACTCTCTATATCATCTTTGATTCCATTTAAAACCCTATCTATGCCCTTTTGATTCTTCTTTATATCATTTAACTCTGATGTAAATCTTGAAAAGATATCTTTTAACTCCTTAATCAATTGATTATTCACATTAATACTATCAATAATAGTGTCAAGCTTTTCATTAAAGACTGATTCTGCCTTTTTTACTACTGTATCCTTTTTATATGAGTTTTCTTCTATTTTTAAGGTAATTTCTCTCTCAGTTTTATTTGAATCTTCATATTCCCTTTGTTTATCAATTGTTGTTGCTTCCTGATAAGAAGTGCTTTCAATCTCATAATTAGCCTCTATAATCTCCTTCTGTTCTTCTATTTTTACCTGATGTTTCTTAGATATCCCTTGAAGCACAAGCTTAGTTATCTTCCGGAATGTATCTTCAACACCTTTCCCATCTATTGCAACTGATTCCACAAACTCATATCTTCTATCATCATTGAGGTCTTTATTCAGCTCATCTACAGAAAGTATATTTGGTAGATCTCTTTTATTGTATTGAAAAATAACCGGTATCTCTTCAGGTTTAATATTGTTTGACAAGAGATTCTCCCGCATATTCTTTAGGCTTTCTATATTCTGCTCTCGCATCTCCCTCTGTGAATCTGCAACGAACACAACAGCATCAGCACCCCTGAGAACAAGTTTTCTTGTAGCATTATACCTTACTTGTCCAGGAACAGTATACAATTGAAATCTTATCGAAAAGTCATTAAGTTTACCAAGGTCAACAGGCAAAAAATCGAAAAACAACGTCCTATCCGCTTCTGTAGACAGCGAAAGAAGTTTACCACGTGTCTGAGGATTTAACATCGAATGGAGATACTGGAGGTTAGTCGTCTTCCCGCTTAAACCCGGTCCATAATAAACTATTTTGATAACAATCTCTTTAGTAGAATAATTGAATAAAGCCATTTTATACTATAGCATATACTGCATTTCTTGTTTGATATTTAACTCTATACATAGCTTCATCTGCAAGCCTTATAAGTTCCTCTTTCGTTTTTGCACTCTCAGGATAGGAGGCGACCCCAAAACTCGCAGTTAGCCTCAATGAATAACCCTCTTTTTTTAGAAAAGTATATTGCTCAATAGATTTTCTCATCCTTTCAGCAATTTGTGCAGCATAATCAGGAGCTGTCTGAGGTAGAACAATAACAAACTCATCACCACCATATCTTGCAACTATGTCCACAGAACGCAAATTTTTTAACAATAATTGAGCTATCTCTACAAGCACCTTACTACCGATTAGATGACCATATTTATCATTTATATTCTTGAAATGGTCAATATCCATAAAGATTAATGAGACTGAAGTATTATATCTACTCGCTCTATGAATTTCTACCTCAATTGTTCTATTAAGATATCTCGTGTTAAATAATTTCGTCAGGTCATCTGTTATTGCCAGTTCCGTCATCTTTTGATAAAGAAAGGTTCTTTCAATAGCGATAGCCGTAAGTCCTACAAGTCTTAGTAAAAGGTCAAGATCTTCTTTTGAGAATGGCTCTCCTGTAGTTTTATTAACTAATTCTAAAACCCCAACAACTTGTTCTTTGCTCTTAATAGGGACACATAAAATAGACTTCGTTTTAAATCTGATAGCCTTATCTATCTTTCCAAAAAACCTCTCATCCTTAGAAACATCAGGAACAACTACAGGGATACCTTCCTGCGCAACCCATCCTGCTATTCCTTCACCCATCTTTAACCTGAACTTTTCTATCTTCTTATTTTTTTTATTATCAGTTTTTTCAAAAACAAGCTCACCCGTTTCCTGATCAACCAAAAGAACAGACCATGATTCAGCTTTTACCATCCCTTTAATCTTATACATAATCTCAGAGAGTACTTCTTTCAACTCATGTGATGAGGTTAAGGTTTTACTTACACTTTCAAAAAAAGCGAGCTCTTCTTTTACTGACAAATAATCATTTTTTAGTCTACTATACTCACTTAAAATATCTTTTTCTTTAATAGCCTTTCTTATAAAATATTGCAGCTCTTTAAAATCTGGCGAGTTAAGTGGGTAAATATTTGGTTCTTTTAACCATTTAGACATGCCCCTAAAAGATGTCGAATCAGATAAAACTATCTTTGGAATATCTTTCGAAATTTTTAGAAATCTAATAAAAAAAGGGTCTTTACTAAATGTTTTATTAATTATTATAACATCTATATTACCATCAAAATTATTTATTGCCTTCTCAAGTGTATCAAATCTTTTAATGCTATATTCATTCGTTATGAAGTAATCTTCAAGACCTTCTTTCAATAAATTGCTACCAATAACAAATAGTCTTTTAGGCATTTATGCCACAACACTTTTTATATTTTTTACCGCTTCCACATGGACATGGGTCATTCCTACCAATCTTCTTTCCACGCCTCATTGGCTGTGCGCTCCCTGCACCAGAACCTTCACCTCTGTTATACGATAACCTTGTCCTTTTAATCGCTTCCTTTTCTACAGACTCTTTTTGTTTAATCTGAATCTTAAAGAGTCTGCTTAGTACTTCTGTATTTATCCTGGCTGTCATCTCTGTAAACATATCAAAAGCTTCCTTCTTATACTCTACGAGAGGATCCCTTTGGCCATAGCCTCTTAATCCAATGCCTTCTTTTAAATGATCCATTGCAAGAAGATGGTCTTTCCACTGGGTATCTATCACTTGAAGCATGATAACCTTCTCAACATACCTCATTACGTCACTTCCGGCCTCATTCTCTTTCTTATCGTAAAAATCTTTTACCTGCAAGAATAAATCATTCTTTATTGAATCTCTACCTAAATCCTTCTTAATGATAGGAACAAATGAGAATACACTAAAAATCGCATCAGATAAACCCTTTGTATTCCATTCCTCAAAATGCTTTTCCTCAGGGCAATATATGCTTAATATCTCATCTATTGTATCGTTTGCAATCTCCAAAATACGCTCCTTAAGATTCTCACTTTTTAGTATCTCTTTTCTGAAAGCGTATATCTCGGTTCTTTGCTTATTCATCACATCATCATATTCGAGCAAATGCTTTCTAATCTCAAAGTTGTGAGCCTCCACACGTTTTTGAGCGTTTTCTATAGCCTTTGTTACCATCTTGTTTTCTATAGGCATATCTTCATCCATGCCGAGTTTATCCATTAAGCCGGATACTCTATCAGAGCCAAATATCCTCATTAAGTCATCCTCAAGAGATAGATAAAAACGAGAAGACCCTGGATCTCCTTGCCTACCTGAACGACCTCTTAATTGATTATCTATCCTTCGAGCTTCATGTCTTTCAGTCCCAATGATATGGAGACCACCTAAAGAGACCACCTTCTCTCTATCTTTATTACATATCTCTTCAGCTTTTTTTAATGCTTGAACAAACTCTTCCTCTGTGTAATCTGGTTTATTTCTCAAATGTTCTTTTGCAAGTCCTTCAGGATTTCCCCCGAGTATAATATCCGTTCCTCTCCCAGCCATATTAGTAGCGATTGTAACCGCACCACTTCTCCCAGCTTGAGCGATTATTTCCGCCTCTTTTTCATGATATTTTGCATTCAAGACTGAATGAGGTATGCCTTTTTTCTTCAATAAATTACTTAATATCTCAGACTTCTCAATTGAAATAGTACCGACAAGCACGGGTTGACCTTTTTTATAAAGTTCCTCAATCTCTTTAACAACCGCATTAAACTTAGCTTTCTCAGTTTTATACACAATATCTGGATAATCAACCCTTATCATTGGTTTATTTGTTGGAATCACAACCACTTCAAGATTATATATCTTTGCAAACTCTTCTGCCTCTGTATCAGCCGTTCCTGTCATACCGGCAAGCTTTTTATACATTCTGAAATAGTTCTGAAAAGTTATAGTAGCAAGAGTCTGGTTTTCACTTTCTATCTTTACACCTTCTTTAGCCTCTATTGCTTGATGTAGACCATCAGACCATCTCCTGCCCGGCATTAATCTACCTGTAAACTCATCAACAATAATAACCTCACCATCCTTCACCACATAATCCACATCTCTCTTAAACAATACATGAGCCTTTAGGGCTTGTAAAACATGGTGAACAAGCTCAATATTGGAAGGATCATAAAGATTACCAACTCCTAAAAGTCTTTCAACCTTAATACTTCCTTCTTCAGTAAGTATTACAGTCCTTGCCTTCTCGTCTATTGTATAATCAACATCTTTATTAAGTTTAGGCACTATTTTATCTATCTTATAGTATTTGTCCGTAGATTCTTCAGAAGGGCCTGAGATTATCAATGGAGTTCTAGCCTCGTCTATTAATATACTATCCACTTCATCAACGATTGCATAGTTTAACTCTCTTTGACAATATTCAGAAATATCATATTTCATATTATCTCGCAAATAATCGAAGCCAAATTCATTATTAGTCCCATATGTTATATCAGCATTATATGCCTCTTTTCTTGTACATGGTCTAAGATAATCAAATCTCTTATCACTTGATATGTAAGTAGGATCATACAAAAAAGATATGTCATGTTGAATTACCCCAACACTCATACCCAAAAAATTATATATAGGGCCCATCCATTGTGTATCTCTTTTAGCAAGGTAATCATTAACAGTTACAACATGGACTCCTTTTCCTTCTAAGGCATTTAAGTATACAGGTAAAGTAGCAACAAGGGTTTTACCTTCTCCAGTCCTCATCTCTGCAATTTTACCTTGGTGTAATACTATTCCACCAAGTAACTGGACATCAAAATGCCTCATTCTTAATCTTCGTTTAGCTACTTCACGAACGACTGCAAAAGCTTCAAAAAGCAAATCGTCTAATGACTCTCCCGATTCAAGCCTTCTCTTAAATTCATAAGTTTTATCTTTTAACTGAATATCGGACATATTAGAAAATGAAGCCTCAAGAGCGTTAATTTTCTCAACCAAAGGCCAAAGCCTCTTCAACTCCCTTTCATTTTTAGTTCCGAAGACTTTACTAAGCAACGTTCCTATCATGTTTCTATAATAGAATTTAAATGTTTAATATTTCAAGAAAACCTTAAAAGATGCCTTATTGAAAGAAAAGACCATTTAATGTTAAATTTCAAATATGAAGAATGCTTATATAAGAACCTTTGGTTGTCAAATGAACTTCCATGACTCTGAGAAGATAATGGGAATATTATCTAAAAAAGGTTTTAAAGCAGTGGAAAACCCTAAAGAGGCTGATTTGATTGTTTTTAATACATGTAGTATTAGAGAAAAGGCAGAACAAAAGTTTTACAGCGAACTTGGTAGGTTAAAATCTTACAAGAAAAGAAATCCAGAAGTAAAAATCATTATCTCCGGGTGTATAGCACAACAAGAAGGTTCAAATATCTTGAAGAACGCACCATTTGTTAACTTTGTCGTTGGCCCACAGAATATATTTAAAATAGAGAGATTATTAGATGAATGTAACTCCTCAGTTGAAGTAGATGACAATCCCAAATTAGCATTTCAAGAACTACCAGTTAAAAGGCTAAACAATATCAAGGCATGGGTTACAATAATGTATGGTTGTAATAATTTTTGTAGTTATTGCGTCGTTCCATATACAAGAGGTCCAGAAAGGTCAAGGCCATCTAAAAATATCTTAAATGAGGTCTTAGAACTTTCAGAGAATGGTTTTAAAGAAATAACCTTACTTGGGCAAAATGTAAACTCCTATAATAGCGATATAGACTTTAAAGAATTATTAAAATTGGTTCATGGGGTAGGGGGGATTAAAAGGATTAGATTTGTTACCTCACACCCAAAGGACCTATCTGAAGACTTGATTAAGACTATCGCAGACTTACCAAAAATATGTGAACACATACACTTACCATTACAATCGGGATCAGATAAAATCCTAAGATTAATGAATAGAGGATACACCTTCTCAAATTATGTTGAAAAGATTGAATCTTTAAGAAAGACATTTAAAGACATATCTATAACTACTGATATTATTGCAGGGTTCCCGCAAGAAACAGAATTTGATCACGAGCAGACCATTAAAGCTCTTAAAGAGATTGAATTCGACGGTATTTTTGCTTTCAAGTTCTCTAAAAGACCTTTAGCCTTAGCATCCAAGATGGATTCACAAATTGATGAAGACACAAAATCTAAAAGATTGAATGAGATATTAAAGATACAAGAAGAAATCACTTTAAAGAAAAACAAATTACTTGAAGGCACAATTCAAGAAATCCTAATTGAAGGTGAGAGCAAAACAGATATCACAAAACTGACGGGAAGGACAAAGACAAATAAGATTGTAAATATTCCAAAAAATGAAAATATAAAAGCCGGCGATATAATCAGAGTATTAATAACAAACGCAAGGCAACATTCTTTAGATGGAATCCCTTCAAAAGATATTTAAAAATATTTAAAGATATTTATGAAGATATCGATAATAACCCTCGGTTGTAAAGTCAATCAATATGAGAGCAATTATTTAGAAGCTAACCTCGTAAGATTAGGTTGCGATATTGTAAAACTAAGCGAAAATCCCGATGTAGCAATAATAAACACTTGTACCGTAACATCAAAAAGTGATTACCAATCGAGGCAATTTATAAGAAGGGCAACTAAAATAGGATGTAAATTAATTGTTACAGGATGCTATGCACAACTCAACAAGAAACGGATTTTAGAAATAAACAGAGAAGCAAAAATTGTTGATAATTTCAACAAATATAGTATTATAAAGATGTTAACAAATATTAATGAATGTTATACTTTAAATTATAGTAAAAGAGCAAGACCATATATAAAAATACAAGATGGATGTAATAATTATTGTTCCTATTGTATTGTTCCATATGTGAGAGGTAAATCAAGGAGCATACCACCGGAAGATATAATAGAAAGCATAACAAACTATGAAAAAAATGGTTTTAATGAGATAGTTTTGACAGGCATTAATTTAGGTTTCTATGGCAAAGATCTTAATCATCTTAATCTAAATTTACTTTTAAAAGACATCTTATTAAAGACAAAGATAAAAAGAATTAGATTAAGTTCATTAGAAGTTAACAATATAAACGAACAACTACTCGAAATAATGTCTGATTCAAGACTGTGTAAACATATACATATACCATTACAAAGCGGCGATGATAAGATACTAAGACTGATGAATAGAAATTACACAGTTAAAGGCTTTGTTAAAAAGATTGAAGAGATAAAGAAAAGATTTAACGATATCTGTATAGGAACAGATATTATAGTCGGTTTTCCTTTTGAAGAGGAAAAAGAATTCTTAAATACATACAATATAATAAAGAGATTACCGATTTCTTATATACATTTATTCAAATATTCTCCACGACCTTTTACAAATGCATATAATCTTCCTTCAAATAAAAACATTCATGATACTAAAAGAAGATTCAATATGTTAAAAGACTTATGTATTCTAAAAAGATCTGAATTTTATAAATATAATATCGGGAAAACCGTTGATATTATTGTAGAAGACTACATCTCTGATAAAGCAATAATAGGAACATCAAATAACTACCTTAAAGTTATCACGTGTAAAAAAGATATACCTTTGAAAAGCTTAATAAATGTTAAATTAAAAAGCATCATTGGAGATGTGGCAGAAGGAGACATAGTAAATTAAGTAAAACTATAGAAAAAATAAAAGATTTTTTAATGTATAAATTATAGTCAAACAATTGATAACATAATAAAAACCGATTGGTCATACCATTAATAAACAGAATTCATAACAAATTATTAACAATAACTGTTTGAAAATTATGACCGATAATGTATATTATGTAAAATATTATTTACATAATTAAACATTTGCTTCTTAGTACTTATCTCTCTTGTATATATCTTTTTTCTTAATTTTTCTATTATCTTCCCTAACTCTTCACCTTTATATTTATTTTCCAAAACCTTTATAGTTTCTTCATTTACAAGCTTACTTTTAATGCTATTTCTGAAATATTTATGTTCACTTAAAATGTCTAATCTCTTATTTACTATTAGTACATCTAAATATGCATCTTCTACCTTATTGAAAAAATCAAATATTGTCTCTCTTTTATTTTTATCTATCAAATTTAATAACTTTTCTCCGATCAAGAATTTTCTTATCCTATTTTTTAATTTATTGCTTAATACTAAAACATTCTTGTCCAAATCTTCTGTATCATTACCTCTAAAAATAGTCTCTAAATTTAAAAGACCTTTATATTTCAGGTTTTGACTATAAACTTTGTTAAGTTTTACTTTAATATCTTTGGGAAGAGTATTAAAGAAATACCTTTCATTCTTTAAAATACCTTTAATATTATTCTTTAACCTGTTGTTATCTATATAAAATATACAACTTAAAATACCATCATCTAATGCCATTTTTAGGTATTTATAAGAGTCTTTTAAGTTTAACAAATTGAAAATTTCTGAAGTAATTCTTTCACCTGCAACCTTACCTAATAAAAACTTGTAATTCTTCAACATCACTCTTGTTTTTCTTTCTATCTTTCCATTTATATGTCCTGCAAATCTATACGCCCTTATTATTCTCAAGGGATCTTCTTTAACATTATCTTCAGAAATACACCTGATTATCCTTCTCTTTACATCATAAACACAATTAAAATAATCTAATAATCCTTTATTATTTGACCATGCTAATGCATTAATTGTAAAATCCCTTTTACTTAAGTTTTCCTTTAAATCCTCATCAAGTGACTGAAAGTCAAGTGTTATATTATTTCTTAAAGCTAACCTTATAATCCCCCCTTTTGAAAATTTTACTATGGAACCACCGAGAATTTTTTTAAGTAAACCTACAAAATCTTCTATATCATCTTTTATTAAATAATCCCTATCATTTGACCTCTTTTTAAGAATTAAATCTCTTAAATAACCACCAACTAAATATAATTCTTTATTCTTCGCTATACTTATAACAACAGAATTATATCTATCAGTTATTAGTTTCTTATCAATTTTTTCTAAATCTTTTTTATTCATTAACGCATTTTCAAAATATCTTAAACTGCCATCTTCTTTTCAGCTTCCCCCCTTCCATATTTGTCTTCTCTTCTAACGACGTCACTCTCTTTTAGATATTCTCCAGTTTGTATCTCAATTATAACCAAATCATTATCACTCGTGTTTATTATTCTATGCCAGACCCCTTTTGGTATATCGATAGAAATGCCTTTCCTTAATAACTTCTCTTTACTATTAATTATTGCCTTACCTTCTCCCTTAACTACATACCAATGCTCTTCCCTCTGAAAATGTTTTTGGTAGCTCAAACACTCCCCTGGATAAACAACAATCCTTTTAACCTTATGGTCATCCTTGTCACTTAATACTCTATAATAACCCCATGGCTTTTTATCTTTTTGTTTATTTTCTGAAATAATCTTTTTATACACTGAAATATATTCATCTACCATTCTCTCATAACTAAACCTCTCCTCAACCCATCTTCTACATTCAATTCTATCTATTCTTTTAATCTCATCTAACATCCCAATCATCTCATCAAGATTATCAACTAAAAAACCAGTCCTCCTATGAACTATGATCTCATCCATACTTCCACGCCTATATGCAATAACGGGCGTTCCACATGCCATAGCTTCCACCACCGAAAGACCAAAAGGTTCTTCGAATTTTATTGGATGCAATAAAGCATAAGCATTACCAAGTAACATATTCCTCTTCTCAGGACCAACACTACCTACATATAAAATATTTTTGTTATCAATAAATGGTTCTATCTCTTTTTTGTAGTATTGATTATCTTGAATTATTCCAGCCATTATAAGTCTTCTACCTGTTTTCAAAGCTACATCAATACATTCCTTCGTGCCTTTATCAGGATGGATACGACCAAAAAAAAGTAAATAATCTCCTTGTTTCTCTCTGAAAGTAAACTGTGAAAGGTCAATGCCATGATATATAGTAGCAATATAATTCAACTTAGGATTTCTGTCAGCATTACTTATAGCAACATAATAAGCCTTGTTATTATACTTTTCATATACTGGCAATATCCCTGGATTGGAAAAACCATGTATTGTTGTCAGAACCGGTGTCTTAGTCATATGCATATATGTCAATGGTAAAAAATCAAAATGATTATGGATTATGTCATATTCATCACCATGTTCGAAAAGTTCAGATATATGAAGACACTCCCAAACCTTTGGTATAATCCTTTTATCTTCTTCATAACCTTTACTGCAAACCCCAACAAGTTTTCCACTTGTAATTGAGTCTTTAGTTGCATATAAAGTTACATTAATTCCTCTTTTAAGCAGTCCTTCTGTTAATAAATAAACTATAGTTTCCCATGGACCATAATGTCTTGGCGGCGTCCTCCATGCTATAGTAGATAACATTGCAACCCGCATAATTTAATCACAACCCCTATAGTTATGCCTTTTAAGCCATTCAAGTAACTCAGATATAGAAGCTTCGGCAACTGACAAACACTTATCAGCACAACCATAATAAAGGCGTATCCTATCGCCTTCATTAACCCAACCACATGGAAAAATAACCTTATCCACATCTCCAACAATCTCATAATCTTTCTCAGGACTGAATACCCACTCATCTGAACGAGCAATAACCTTTGTAGGATTATAAAGATCAAGCAAAGCCAAACCTAAACGGTAAATACAGCCACCTGCTGTATTCTTAACACCATGATATAATATAAGCCAGCCTTCTTCTGTAGGTATAGGTGGAGGCGACAAACCAATCTTATTTGCATCCCACCAACCTCCCCTTCTCGCGGGTATAAGTATCTGATGATCCCCCCAATGTTTTAAATCTGGACTAAAGGATATCCATATATGAGCCCCTACTTCAGCATACACAGATACTGGTCTATGTAACATAGCCCATCTCTCTTGAAATCTAACAGGAAAAAGTGCAGCATCTTTATCCTCTGGTGGCATAACAACACCTTTCCTCTCAAAGTTTTTAAAATCCTTTGTCACAGCAAGAGAAACAAGTGGTCCACCTTTAGAATAAGATGTATATACTACTGCCCATATATTTTTTTCTTCAAGATATGTGATTCTTGGGTCTTCAATACCCCATATCTCTTCAGGGAAGAATTCAGGATTTGGCAACATTGTAGGTTTATTATCTATAACCCAATCGCTTAAACCATTCTTGCTTCTTGCAGTAGTAAAGTGCGAGATACCTCTTCTGTCCTCAACCCTCATTAATAATAAAGTCTCATCACCTATCTTAGTCGCACCTGCATTAAAAACAGAATTTGCCAAATAAGGTATATCTTTTGGCTGTATGATTGGGTTACCTTTGTATCTATGAAATAGTTCCCTCGTTATCAAAACACTCATATGAACAACCCCTATTCACGTCAATATCTGTCCTTAAATCTGGCTCGACTACAATTTCCTCGTTCTTCATTTGATAAATCGTTAAAAGCGATAATAACCATGCAAGTGTGGATTCGGCACCTTGATTCATATTAGGACCTTTAGGTGTTAAGCCATCACAACAACCACCAGTTTCAAAGTCGTAAAGTGGCATATTAAGATCATTCTTCCCAAGAAACCATTCAAAACACTTCTGAGCATAAGTTAACCACTTTATATCATTTGTGTAATAGTATGCCACCTGACATGCTTCAATAATACTCACAGCCTCAAGAGGTTGCTGATCAAATCGAGCCTTCTCCTTACCACGAGCATACCAACCTTTATTTCCAACTGGCACAAAATACTCTCCTTTTTCAATTTGAATATTAATTAACCACTCAAGAGAACTTAGTCCCGTGTATAAAATATCATCCCTATCTAAAATATCACCACCTACAATCAAAGCATGTGGTATCACTCCATTAGCATATGTAATCTTTTCTTCAATCCATGGCCAGTTAATATCAGCGTTCCTTCGATACAAATCTAATAACATGCTTAAAATCCTTTCTGCAATTCTCTTAACCTTTCTATCTCCACTAAATCTTTTCAAATATTCATAAACTCCAATTATACTAAAAGACCATGCCCTTGGAGAGTCAAAGTTACTCACTGAATGTAAAGCTCTTTCAAATAAATACAGAGCAACTGACATTATATCATCCGATTTTGATAGTGCTATTGTTTTACCAAGACTGTATAACGCCCTCCCGTGACTATCTTGAGAACCAATATCCTCAAGCCACCTTCTGTCATATCTAAGAAAGTTTCTGAACCTCCCATACTTCTCATTAAAAGCATAATACAAAAAACTTAAATACTTACAGATATAGTCATATAATTTGTCTTCATATGGCATTACTTTATGAGCCATTAATGTAACGATAAGCGCCCTTGAGTTATCATCAGTGCAATACCCATGATGACGATCGGGTACAATATATTTTGCATGCTGCAGTATTCCAACATCATCTGTCATTCTAATTAAATGATCAAGTTTTAATTTAGGGATTTCAAAAAATATCTCTTCTTCAATTGTCTTCGTTTTATAGACCATTCTTGGTTTTCGTTCTTTCTCAATCTTAACATCTTCAAATACTTCAAGATACTCTAAAGCAACCTTTTCCCAAATCATCTCTCTACAAAACTCATATGCCCTTTTTCTCATCAAATGTCTTTCTTTTTCATTATCGAGTAAATAATTAATTGCAGTGGCTAAAGATAAAGAATCCCCAAAAGAAACTAATAACCCTCTACCTTCAGCAAGCATCTCCTCAGCATACCAATATGGCGTCGATATGGTAGCTTTACCAGTACCAAGAGCATAAGCCAAGGTACCAGAAATAATTTGTTCTTTGTTTAGATATGGAGTTACATATATATCAGCAGAACCTAAAAATTCACATAACTTTGATGTATCAACAAATTTATCATAAAAGATTACGTGTTTTTCTATTCCAAGATCTATTGATCTTCTTTGTAACATCAATCTGTAAGATTCCCCATAATCCCTCTTGATATGTGGGTGTGTTTCTCCCAATACAATATACACTACGTCAGAATGTTTCTCGATTACATTCGGAAGGGCTTCAATCATATACTCTATCCCCTTATTTGGAGAAATCAAACCAAAAGTCATTATAACCTTTTTCCCTTCAACATTTAGTCGATCCTTGTAATAATTGGGGTCAATAAATGGAACGTCTGGTATACCATGTGGTATCATTACGATTTTATCAGGTTGTACATCGTATATCCCTTTCAGTATATCAATAGCTCTATAGCTCATCACAATCAAACGATCAGACAATTCGGAAATCTTCTTTAGAATCCTTAATTGTTGTAAATTAGGATACTTCAAAATTGTATGCAATGTTGTAACAATCGGAACTTTTAGATTATTTAGAAGTTCTATAATATATGAACCATAATCGCCTCCAAAGATACCATATTCATGTTGTACACATACGATGTCGAAATCGTTTTTGTTTATAAAATCTGCAGCTACATGATAATCTTTAAGTGTATAAGAATCTAACTCAAATCTTACTTCTTCAGGATAATGATAACCACCTTTCTTATCATTCATCACTATTGCTAAACATTCAATGCCATGCTCTTTTTTTAAAATAGAACTTAAAAGATCTGTTGTAAAAGTGGCGATTCCGCATTTTCTCGGATAATAATTGCCAATAATTGCAATCTTGTTAATCTTAAATGCACAATTATTTACTACAGACATGCTGTATGCACCTCCTTAAACTTCAATTTGACCGATAAATGGACATTAAGATCCGAAAGCTAAAATAAGCTTTTTTGAATTGCGCTTTATATTTATTATTTTAAAAAGCTAATTCTAAAGGAAGGTAATATTATATCTCTTATTTTGTTCATGGCTAAGTAAATAATGCATATGCACCTCCTTAACCCTGAACATTATAAATCCTATATTTTAAATTTATAAATTTTAATAATTCTTGTCAAGAAGAAGTCTCTAAACTGTTACCCAGAAAATAAAATTTTCATCTATATATGAGTGCATCATGATGCATGATAGTTTCGTAAATATCATTTATGTACTATTTGTAAAGATTGCACTAATTGCGTTCTTTGCGTTTATTGCGTTTGTAGCGTTTATTGCGTTTATTGCGTTTATTGCGTTTGTTTAAAGACAACATTGCGCAGAGCGGAAAAAGGCTGGGAGGTAGGTGGCAATAACTCAATTTATGAAACAAAATCACGGGTCTTCACTACTGAGGCTGAAGTCGAAGCGTAAGCCTCAGATATAAAATAAATAACTACATCACAATACCCAATAAACTATACATCTGTATAAAAGGTAGTTTATTTTGTTTCAGAAATTGAGTTATTGCCAACTCTTTATTTTAATTTTAAAGGTTGGGTGTATAGTGTAGATATTGCTCGAAGATTATAGCGTTTATAGCGTTCATTGCGTTTGTTGCGTTTATTGCGTTTATATGCATAAATGATTTTTATTCAACATTCTTTATTTGATTCCTTGACAAAAAGGTTAATCTCTAATAAATTAACAGTAATTTGTAAACAAAGGAGGTTTTAATTATGCCACAAACAAAGGTCATTTATGTTAATGGATTACAATTCATAGGACAATCAGCTACAGGTCATGCGATAGTTATGGATGGTGACACTTCATTTGGAGGACAGAACACTGGTCCAAGGCCCATGGAACTTTTGCTATTAGCTTCGGGAGGTTGTTCTGGTATGGATGTAGTTTCTATTTTAAAGAAAAAAAAACAACATATTACAGGGCTTGAAATTATTATAGACGGCAAAAAGGCTGATGATTATCCAAAAAAATTTACGGAGATAAATCTCGAATTTATAGTTAGGGGAAAAGACATATCTGAAGAAGCTGTTAAAAGAGCAATTGAACTTTCAATGACAAAATATTGTTCTGTTAAAGCAACACTTGAAGGTTCTGCTATGTTTAATTATACATATAAAATAATCAACGAATAAATCGTAAAAAGTTTTAATGTATCTAATCTTAAAACATATAGCTACACTTGGCTTTATAGGTTATTTGCCTTTTGCACCAGGCACATTTGGAACACTGGCTGCCTCCTTATCTTACATACTGTTGAAACCATCATATGTAACCACAATAATGATTCTAATAGTTTTAGTCCCCCTCTCAATATATTCATCCCATTTCGCAGAAAAGATGATTAAAATAAGAGACAGCAAACATATTGTAATAGATGAATTTTGTGGTTATTATTTTGCTACCTTATACATACCATATACGCTATTTAACTCAATCACTGCTTTTTTTATATTTAGGATCTTTGATATTTTGAAACCTTTTCCTATAAGAAAACTTGAATCAATGTTAAAAGGTGGGGTTGGTATTGTTGCTGATGATATATTAGCCGGTATATATACAAATATAATAATCCAAGTCATTTTATTAATAGATAGAAAATGGATATAAGATGTTTTATATCAATCAATCTTGATGAATACACCCAAAAAAAGGTTGGTGATATTATCGACGTATTAAATAAGTACGAAGCTGACATAAAATGGGTAAATCCTGAAAATCTACATTTAACATTAAAATTTCTTGGCAATACACCTGAAGAAAGACTTAATCTAATTAAAGAAGCTCTCGAGAACGTTGCATCAAAATATCATCCTTTTTATACTAAAATAAAAGGAATGGGAGTGTTCCCAAATAAAAGATATCCGCGTGTTCTATGGGTTGGTGTTGAGAACAAAGAAATACTTATAGAAATTCAGAGACAAGTAGAAACAGAGATGTCATTTATAGGATACAAAAAAGAACAAAAAGAATTTAGTCCACATGTTACGATTGGAAGAGCTCGTTCAAGTTTCAGGATACAAAATGTACTCGAATGTCTTGACAGTTACAAAGATTATGATTTTGGCATATTATGTGTTAAAAACATATATATAATGAGAAGTGATTTAAACCCTAAAGGACCAAAATATACAAAATTATATGAAATTAGTCTCAAATAAATTAGATTGGAGGGAAAATGACAAATAAAGACAAGTTAAAAGCTCTGGAAGTAGCCATTTCTCAAATAGAAAAGAGTTTTGGTAAAGGCTCAATAATGCGGCTTGGTGCTGAAAGCATTGCAGAAGGTATACAGGTAATCCCAACAGGTTCACTTTCTCTTGATATTGCTACTGGTGTGGGTGGATATCCTCGAGGAAGAGTTATAGAAATATTTGGTCCTGAAGCCTCTGGAAAAACGACTCTTGCATTAAGCGCCATAGCTCAAGCTCAGATGGGCGGAGGAATTGCAGCCTTCATAGACGCTGAACACGCACTCGATGTTAACTACGCTCGTAAATTAGGAGTGAAAATTGAAGACCTTCTTATCTCACAACCTGATACAGGAGAACAAGCCTTAGAGGTTGCCGAATCACTCGTTAGAAGTGGAGCCATTGACATAATAGCGATTGACTCCGTAGCAGCACTTGTACCAAAAGCAGAGATCGAAGGAGAAATGGGCGACAGCCTACCAGGGTTACAGGCTCGACTAATGAGTCAAGCACTGAGAAAATTAACCGCAGCAATATCTAAATCCAACACAATTGTTATATTCATAAATCAAATAAGAATGAAGATTGGAGTCATGTTTGGAAATCCAGAAACAACAACAGGTGGTACAGCATTGAAGTTTTACTCATCGATGCGATTAGATATAAGAAGAATAGAGAACATAAAAGAAAATCAAGAAACCATTGGTGGCAGAGTTCGGGTCAAGGTTGTAAAAAATAAAGTTGCCCCACCATTTAAACAAGCTGAATTTGATATCTATTTTAATGAAGGCATATCAAGAATTGGTGAAATTGTAGACCTTGGAGTTGAAAAAGGCATCATTGAAAAATCAGGAGCATGGTATAGCTATGGAGGAAATAGGATCGGACAGGGCCGTGAAAACACAAAGGAGTTTTTAAAAAATAATATAGAAATTACCAAAGAAATAGAAAACAAGATATTAGAAGCTTATAATATCAGGAGATAAAACATGGACATAAATGATCTACTTAGAAAGGCTTATTCCCTTGATGCATCAGATCTGCATATAAAGGTTGGTTCTCCACCTATCTTAAGGATTTATGGCGAACTCACACCCATGACTTCTGAAAAAAAGATAACTAACGAAGATGCATTAAAGATTGCTACTTCAGTAATGACGCCACACCAATTAGAAATCTTTAAGAAGAAGAATGATATAGACCTTGCATATAGTGTGCCTGGACTCGGAAGATTTAGGTGCAATGTTTTTTTACAAAGAGGTACTATTGGCATTGTTTTCCGAGTAATACCTATAAAAATACCTTCAATAGACGAACTAAATCTACCTGATATTATTAAAAAGATTGCAATGGAAAAAAGGGGTTTGATACTTGTCACTGGAACAACTGGTAGTGGTAAATCTACTACACTTGCTGCAATGATAGATCTTATAAACTCAAACAGAACAGAACATATAATTACTATAGAAGATCCTATAGAGTACCTTCATAGAGATAAGAAAAGTATAATAAATCAGAGAGAGATTGGTAGTGATACTGAGTCTTTTAGTAAGGCTTTAAGACAAGCCCTAAGGCAAGATCCAGATATAATTCTTGTCGGTGAGATGCGAGACTTTGAAACAATCCAGACTTGTTTAGTTGCAGCTGAAACTGGTCACCTCGTCTTAAGCACTCTTCATACAATTGACGCAGCAGAAACTATCAATAGAATAATCTCTGTTTTTCCACCCTACCAGCATAAACAAGTTCGTCTACAACTATCATCTGTACTAAAGAGCGTAATTTCTATGAGACTACTCCCTAAAGCTGATGGTAGAGGCAGAGTCCCTGCTGTCGAGGTTTTACTTTCAACCGCTACTATCAGGGATTGCATAATTGATCCAGATAAAACAAAATCTATTCCAGATGTTATAGAACAAGGTGCAGTACATTACGGAATGCAGACTTTTGATCAATCCCTTTTCAAGTTATATAAGTCGGGTTTAATAACTTATGAAGAAGCGTTAAAACAAGCGTCTAATCCTGATGATTTTATACTGAAAATTAAAGGCATTCAATCAACAAGTGAATTGACACTCGAATCAGCATCACAAGACATTCCAAAAAAACAAGAGGAAAAAGAAAAAATAAAAATTGAAAGATTCTCTCGCTAAAGTTAGAAAATATGCATTAATGCTTTTAAGCTATCGAGACAGAAGCGAAAAAGAAATCAAAGAACGACTTGAGAGGAAGGGTTTCGAAGATGAATATATAAAAGCTGTAATAGGTGAATTTAAAGAAAAAGGCTTAATAGATGAATCAAAATTTGCTCGAATACTTAAAGAAGACGCGATTAAGAGGAAATATTTAAGTATTAACAGTGCTAAACAACATATAATAAAAAAGGGTATTCCTAAAGATGTAGTTGAACAAATATTTAGTGAAGAAAAGATTGATGATACAGAAACCGCAAGGAGATTAATTGAAAGGAGGATGAAGATGCTTGAAACACATTCCAAAAATGAAATAGCAAAAAAATTGTATAATTTACTCATAAGAAAAGGATATAGTTATGAGATAATAAGAAAGATTCTTATAGAAAAAAATTTATTGCAGGAGGTTTATTTATGAAGAATATTATAATTATGCTTGTTTCCTTTTCTCTCCTTTTTCTTCTTTCTTGTGCGTCCCAGATCAGATATACAGAAGAAGAAATAAAAAGATTTCCTCCGGATATTCAAGACAATATTAGGAAAGGTCAAATAGATCTTGGCATGACTACTGAACAAGTAAGATATGCTTGGGGTTCTCCTGATTCTATAAAGATATTACCGCCCTTTGAAGGCAAGTCTCGCGAAGAATGGATTTACTCAAACATCAAAGGTCTTGACGTTGTTGCAAGTAAACTTCTTTTATTTTACGATGGCAAGTTAATTTATATAAAATAAATTGATGAAAAGTTACGACATCAGAAATAGCTTTCTCGAATATTTCCAGTCAAAAGATCATAAGCTAATTCCAAGCTCTCCTATTATACCATTGGACGATCCCACTTTACTCTTCGTCAACGCAGGTATGGTCCAATTTAAAAAGATTTTTCTTGGAGAAGAAAGAAGCGAATTTCCTCGTGTCGTAACTTGTCAAAAATGTATAAGGGCAGGCGGCAAACATAGTGATCTTGAGAACGTCGGGCATACAGCACGTCACCATACTTTTTTCGAAATGCTTGGAAACTTTTCTTTTGGAGATTACTTTAAAAAAGAAGCCATCAGCTTCAGCTGGGAGCTATTTATTGACTGGTATAAATTACCAAAAGAGAAATTGTATATATCAGTCTACGAAAAAGACGACGAGGCAGTTAGTCTATGGTTAGAACTCACCGATATTAAAGAAGAAAGGATTGTAAGGCTTGGAGAAAAAGATAATTTCTGGCAGATGGGAGACACAGGACCTTGTGGTCCTTGTTCTGAGATTATTATAGACCAAGGACCACATATAGGCTGTAAAAGACCAGATTGTTTTGTTGGTTGTGACTGTGATAGATTCCTCGAATTGTGGAATCTCGTATTCATGCAATATAATAAGGATGACAAGGGTAAACTAACACCATTACCGAAGCCGAGTATCGATACCGGTATGGGCCTTGAGCGTATTAGTGCTGTTTTACAAAATAAACCGAGTAATTTTGAAACCGACCTTTTCGAACCAATAATAAAGGATATCTCCTACCTAACAAAAATTGAATACGGTAATTCATTTGATTCCGATATATCAATAAGGGTTATAGCTGACCATATTAGGGCTATAGTTTTTATGTTGTCTGAAGGTCTTATACCTTCAAATGAAGGAAGGGGTTATGTCTTAAGAAGAATTATACGAAGAGCATCAAGACATGCAAAAAACTTAAATATCTTTGAACCATTCTTATATAAACTTACGGACTCTGTAATTGATGTATTGGGCAACATCTACCCCGAAATCGTTAAGGAAAATGAGCGTATTAAAAAACTTTTAAAGTTAGAAGAAGAAAGATTTATGAAGACAATTAATATCGGAATTGAGTTACTTGATAACTTAATTGAACAACTAAAAAGTATCAATATAAAAACAATACCTGGTGAAGAGATATTTAAGCTATACGATACATATGGACTTCCTTTAGACTTTGCAAAAGATATTGCTATGGACGCTGGTATGAAAATTGACGAAGAAGCTTTTCAAAAAGAATTGGAACTACAACGACAAAGATCAAAAGGTTCTTATTTTGACTATGAAGCAAAAATCTTCAAATATGATTTTAATCTTACAAATATTAAAACTGACTTTATTGGTTACGATATGTTTGAGACAGAAGCATTTATAAAATTAATATTAAAAGATGGAAAGGAGATCGATGTTCTAAAAGAAGGTGAAGAAGGCGAAATAATATTAGATAAGACCCCCTTTTATGGTGAATCTGGGGGACAGGTTGGTGACAAAGGAGAAATATACAGTAATAATTCACACGCAGATGTTTTAGATACTAAAAAGCCTGTAGTTAACATAGTCTCACATCATGTTAAAATTACAAAAGGCAGTGTTAGAAAAGATCAAAGAGTTCATGCAAGAATAAATAGTTTATACCGAAAAGACATAATGAGAAACCATACCGCAACACATCTTTTACACAAGGCACTAAGAATAGTTCTCGGTGAACATGTAAAACAGTCTGGATCATTAGTAGAATCTGAAAGGCTCAGATTCGATTTTACACACTTCAAAGCATTGACCTCTAAAGAGCTAAAAGATGTTGAAGATATTGTAAACGAAAAAATAATGGAAAATCTTTCTGTGAATACTGAAACAAAAACATTACAAGAAGCTATAAGTTCTGGCGCAGTTGCATTATTTGATGAAAAATATGGTGAATTAGTACGTGTAGTCTCTATAGATTCCTTCAGTAAAGAATTATGTGGCGGTACACATTGTAATGCTACAGGAGAAATCGGACTTTTCATTATAACATCTGAAGGAAGTGTAGCCTCTGGTATAAGAAGGATAGAAGCATTAACTGGAAGACATGCCTTAAAATTCATAAGGGATAAGAATAAAGAATTAACAGACATCAAAAGATATTTAAAAAGTGATAAGCCGATTGAAAAGATAGAAAAACTTTTGAGTGATATTAAAATGTACGAGAAGGAATTAGAAAAGTTAAAGTCTGAGATATCAAAAGACATAAGTATTGACAAACATATATATAAAAAAGATGGCTTGAACATTGTAAAAATAAGGAAAGATGGTTTAAACCACGACGAACTTCGTTTGTTCGCTGATAATATAAAGAGCAAAATAAAGTCTGGAATCATACTTGTTGCTTCTGTTAGGGACACTCAAGCGGCTATAGTATGTATGGTAACAAAAGACCTTATAGATAGATATAATGCTGGAGAAATAGTAAAAAAAATATCTGAACTTGCAGGTGGAAAAGGTGGAGGAAGATCTGAAATGGCACAAGGTGGCACTAAACAATTGGAAAAGCTCGATGAAGCACTTGAACAAATATATTATATATTATAAATTAACAATCGAAGGCATAATAGATGAAAGATAAGATTATCAAGGCGTTCGAAGAGAGTATCAACTTAAAACAAAAATTCATTACCGAAAAAAACGTTGAAAAGATCTTAGAAGTATCAAGACTAATTGCATCAGCTTTTAACGAAGGTAAAAAATTAATATTGTTCGGTAATGGAGGAAGTGCATCAGATGCATCCCATATTGCAGCTGAGTTTGTAAACAGGTTTAAAAGAGAAAGACCAAGCTTACCTGCTATCGCTTTAAATACTGACATGGCAGTTATAACCTCCATAGCAAATGATTACGACTTTTCTGATATTTTTGCAAAACAATTAAGAGCAATCGCCAACGAAGGAGATATTGTTATTGCAATAAGTACGAGTGGTAATTCTCCAAATGTTTTAAAAGCTATTGATGTTGCAAGAAAAAAAAGATTAATGACTATTGCATTCACAGGTGCAAAGGGTGATAAACTTGCATCAAAAACAAATCACTCTTTTATTGTGCCATCTGACAATACACCAAGAATACAAGAATTACACATAACCCTTGGACATGTCATCTGTCAGATGGTTGAAGAAATCTTGTTTGAGGTACCAAGGAAAAAATAATATTGCTTTTAAAGACCAAAACATAATACTTGGGATAGACCCAGGTACTATCCACTGTGGCTATGGTTTAATTAAAACTGTGTACAAAGAAAAAACGACTGCTGCAAAACAAGGATATAAATACTTAGCATCTGGCAGAATATCTATGTCACCCCAGAAAGACTTAAAATTTAGATTAAAGAATCTTTATGATGAAGTGATAAAAATAATAAAAGAATTTAAGCCTGATGTAATGGTTGTTGAGAATATATTCTTTGCAAAGAGCGTAAGAGCTGCCCTTTGCCTTGGTCAAGCCAGAGGGGTTATTATTCTTGCAGCAGTTTCAGAAAAACTACCAATTTACGAATATAGTGCACTTGAAGTAAAAAAAGCCGTCACAGGATATGGTAATGCTGAAAAACTCCAAGTTCAGAATATGGTTTTAAGGATATTAAGTCTTGAAAATAAAAAAATATCCTTGACTGAAGATAGCGCTGATGCCCTTGCACTTGCAATCTGTCATTCAAATACAATAAATTTTCTAAATAATACAGGATAATCTTTTCATGATTGGTTCTCTAAGAGGAAAACTTATATCAAAACATCCCTACGAGATAATCATTGAAGTAAACGGAATGGGTTATCTTGTCAATGTCTCTCTAAACACATTATCTGAACTTCCTGATATCGGTAAAGACGTCTTTCTTTATATACACACCCATGTTCGTGAAGATGCATTACAACTTTATGGTTTTTTAAAAGAAGAAGAAAAAAGGATATTCATCACGCTCTTGGGCATAACTGGTATTGGTCCTAAAATGGCTCTAAATATACTTTCTGGTATAACATATGAAGATCTTTACAACGCTGTTGAGGCAGAAGACATTGCCTTATTGTGCAGGATACCAGGACTCGGCAAAAAAACAGCTCAAAGGCTGATCCTCGAGTTAAAGGAAAAGATACCTCACTTAGAAAAGGTTACTGATACTGTGTTCAATGATACACTTTCAGCACTTGTTAATCTCGGATATAAAAGGTCTATAGCAAAAGACGCCCTTGAAAAAGCATATAATAAAGGCTACAAAGATATAGAATTGCTAATCAAAGAAGCTTTAAAATACCTAACAAGCAATAAAGATTAAATAAATTAAGTATATTTGTTCTACACCCTACTATGATTAATTTGTTATAATTTTATAGTAAGTCACATTTATCATGAAAAAAGAGAAATTTTTAAAAAAGGCATCTATTTCTCCTATGATTGAGGAAGAAGATGTTAATTTTGAACTTTCATTAAGACCGAGAACGTTTAGCGACTTTATTGGTCAAGATAAGGTAAAAGAAAATCTAAAGATCTTCATCGAAGCTACAACAAAGAGAAAAGAACCATTAGACCATGTGTTATTCTATGGTCCACCAGGTCTTGGTAAAACTACATTATCACACATAATAGCTTCAGAGCTTAATGTAAACATAAAATCAACCTCAGGTCCTGTTATAGAAAGGCCTGGTGATTTAGCAGCAATACTAACAAATTTGTCAGATCTCGATATTTTATTCATAGATGAGATTCATAGACTTCCAAGAATAGTAGAAGAAATACTATACCCTGCTATGGAAGATTATCAACTTGACATAATAATTGGACAAGGTCCAAGTGCTCGAACCTTGAAACTGAATCTTCCAAGATTCACACTTATAGGGGCAACAACAAGATCTGGACTTTTAACATCTCCTTTAAGGGAAAGATTTGGTGTTATCTGTAGGCTCGAATATTATAACCCATCAGAACTCAAAGAAATTGTTTTGCGTTCATCTAAGATACTAAAAACAACTATTGACGACGATGCTGCATACGAAATCGCAAGGCGGTCAAGAGGAACTCCACGTATTGCAAATAGATTGTTAAGGAGAATAAGAGATTTTGCTCAAGTCAAAGGCGATGGAAAAATAAATATAGATATTACCAAGCATGCATTAATATCTTTAGACGTTGATGAAAAAGGTCTCGATAATATGGACAGGAAACTTATATCAACAATCATAGAAAAATTCAATGGCGGCCCGGTTGGCATAGATACAATAGCAGCATCGTTAAGAGAAGACAAAGAAACTATAGAAGACGTTTATGAACCATTTTTACTCCAAGAGGGTCTCATCGAAAGGACCCCTCGTGGCCGTCTTGCGACAATTAAGGCTTACGAACACCTTGGAATCAACATACCAAGAGAGCTTTTCTAATGAAACTTTTAATGCATATTTGTTGTTCAAATTGTTGTCTTTATCCAATAAAAGAGTTGACTAATAAAGGCATAGACATAAAAGGATTGTGGATTAACCCTAACATACACCCCTTTACTGAATATAGACTTAGACTTGAATCACTAAAACAACTTGAAAATCTCTGGAACCTTGATATCGAATACATTGATAATTATGGACTAAAGGAATTTCTAAGAAAAACTGTATATAAAGAAGACGAACGTTGTTATTTTTGTTATACAATGCGACTGAATGAAACAGCTAAAATTGCCAAAAAGATGGGGCTTGATGGCTTTACAACTTCATTACTTGTTAGCCCATATCAAAAACATGATTTACTAATAACAGTAGGTAATGAGATAAGTAAAATACATTCAGTAAGATTTTATTATGAAGATTTCAGAAAAGGATGGTTTGAAGGTATCAACATTTCAAAAAAACTTGGTCTATACAGACAAAAATACTGCGGTTGTATTTACTCAGAGATGGAAAGATATCTAAAGAAACAAGAGTAATATTAAAACCAACCACATGATATAATAAATATATGGTAGGAAGCACTCAATACTTAGGAAAGTTATTAATTATATTTGGCTTAATCATAATAATAGTCGGTGTTATATTATTTTTTTCTCATAAAATACCTTGGATAGGCAAATTACCAGGGGATATAATTATACAAAGAAAAAATCTTACTTTTTATTTTCCACTTGGAACAAGTATATTAATCAGTCTGATATTAACATTCTTGCTTTGGCTATTTAGTAAAAGATAAATGAAACCGAAGAATAAATACATTATATATCTTTTTATAGTATTTTTTTCTACAATCAATTTCAAGAATATCGATTCATACGCTTCAGAAAATATTAGAGTACTCATCTTAAATGACCTATTTCATGAATTACCCCAAAAAGGCGAAGAACTTGAAAAACTTGGTAGTCTCGAAGGCGACCTTTTTCTTATGGGTTCAAAATATTCAGGTAATATCGTAGTTTGGAAAGGCAAAAACAGTTTATATCTAATTAATGAACTACCTCTTGAAGAATATGTGAAAGATGTAGTATCCGTGGAAGTTGGCAAAGAATGGGATATCGAAGCTTTAAAAGCTCAGGCGGTAGTGGCGAGAACATATGCAATCTACCAAAAGATTATGAACTCCAATTCTAACTCTATTTATGATATTGCATCATCTACAATCCACCAATTATATAAAGGAAGTAACCCTAATACGAGGGTATCATATGCTGTCACTTCAACAAAGGGTGAAATATTAACATATGATGGAAAACCAATAGAAGCATTTTATCATTCAACATGTGGTGGAGTGACTGAAGATCCAGCAGAAGTATTTGGTAAATCATATCCATATTTAAAACCTGTATCAGGAGAGTGTAACATGTCTCCATACTCACAATGGGAAAGGAAATTTCCCATTAAAGAGTTAGAGAAGATACTTAATCTTCCAGACATTAATGATATAACTATTAAATCTTATACGGTATCAAAGCGGGTAAAACAGGTCGATATCAAGTATAGAGATGGTATTAAAACAATGAATGCCACAGAATTTAGAAAAATATTGGGATGGGATAAACTTCCAAGCACTAACTTCAAAATATCATTAGATAATGACTCTTTCATATTTGAAGGGAAAGGTTATGGACATGGAGTTGGTCTATGCCAATGGTGTGCTTTAAGGTTGGCAAAAGAAGGTAAAAATTATAAGGAGATATTATCACATTTTTATCCGGGTACTATCATACAATTATATGAAGATCTCGGATTTTGATTTTCCTTTACCAGAAGATTTAATTGCCTATAGACCTTTAAATAATAGAGATAATTCGAGACTCTTTGTCCTACATAAAAACGGTTTTACAGAACACAAAAGTTTCAAAGACATAGTTGAGTATTTTGAACCTGGTGATCTTATTATTATTAACAATACGAAAGTATTTCCTGCACGTTTAACAGGAACAAACAAACATTCTAAAACAATTGAAATACTATTGGTTAAAGAGATAGAGCCATTAAAATGGGAAATATTATCTAAAGGGCACTATACAGGAGAATTATACATATCTAAAGATTTATCTGGTTATATCTATAATGGAAATATTATTAAATTTAATTGTACTGGTAATTTTATGGAAATAATCTGGAAATATGGCAACATGCCATTACCACCTTATATTAAAAGAAAACCAGATGAGCAAGATAAGATAACATACCAATCAATCTTCGCCAAGGAGATAGGTTCAATAGCTGCTCCAACGGCAAGTTTACACTTCACACAAGATATTATAGAAAAGATAAAATCAAAAAATATCTCTATAAGAGAAATAACACTTCATATTGGGATTGGTACATTCAAACCAATAAGAACTTCAAATGTAGAAGAACACATAATGGATAAAGAGTATTTCGAAATAGATATTAACCTAATTAAAGAAATAAATGAGAGAAAACTTAAGGGTAATAGGATAATCTGTGTTGGTACAACAACTGCTCGAGCAGTCGAAGGTTTAATGAGTAAGAATTGTGAAGTTTACTTAAAGAATAATAAATACAAAGGTTTCACCAACCTCTTCATATATCCTGGTTACTCCTTTAAAGCTGTTGATTCATTAATAACAAATTTTCATCTACCTCGTTCAACGCCACTTCTTCTTGTTTCTGCCTTATGTGGTAGAGAAAAACTACTTAGCGCATATAAGGAAGCTATATCAATGAGATATAGATTTCTTTCTTACGGTGATGCTATGCTTATATTATGAGTAGGGATAATCTAAATAAACCTTCAGTTATTTATGTGAATAAATGGCTTGTAATGTTAGCAATACTCATTACTGCCTCTATAAGCTTTTTTCTGGGGTTCATTGTTGGTAAAAATTATAATAAAAATCAAATAATGAAAATCTCATCTACAAATCCACCAGAAGACTTCAGAAAAAAGGCACTTAAAAGTCCTGAGGTTATTAATCAAACCAATCGTAGTGAAATTACAATTGATAACACCAAGCAATATGATCAGGCTCAGAGAATAGATAATATAAATAGAGGCAACACTAATGAAGAAAATACTACCAATGAGCAAACAAAAAGTCATGAATTAAACAAAAAAAATGAAGCCACTACTAAAACTGGTAGCTCAACAAAATATACAATACAAGTTGGTGCATTCAAAAATGAGGTTGAAGCAATAGCTTTAAAAACAAAACTTAAGAAAAAGGGTTATAATGCCTCAATCAACATAGTTAATAAAGATAAAAATGGAAAAATGTACAGAGTTATAGTAGGAGAATTTTCTGAAAGAAAACAAGCAGATAATTTCTGTAATAAATTAAGAAAAAACGAAGGACTTAGACCATTTGTCACAATTAAATAGTAAATTGAATAATAACTATATTTTTGAGATAGAACTCGATGTTGAAAAAGAACAACCTCTTTTTCAAGGTGGATTAGATAGAAATCTCAAGGTTATCGAGGAGATACTTGGAGTTACTACTTCATACAGAGGAAACAAGGTATTTATACAAGGTAATGAAAAAGCGGTATTAAAAGCTTCACGTATAATAGAAGATATCCGTTCTATTAGTTTAAGTGGTTATAATATAAACCATGATGATTTAAGATATGCAATCCAATCAATAGCATCAGATGAAGAATATAAATCTCTAAAGGAACTTTTCACGAGTTACATACCTGTATCCTCAAAGAAACGTTTCATTGTTCCCAAAACAGAGACTCAAAGAAAATATATTGAAGCCATTAAAGATTATGATATAGTCATTGGTATAGGACCTGCTGGCACTGGAAAAACTTATCTCGCAATGGCAATGGCAATTAATGCCTTCCTCAAAAAACAAATAAGTAGGATAGTCCTTGCGAGACCAGCCGTAGAGGCAGGAGAAAAAATAGGATTTTTACCTGGTGATATTTATGAAAAATTTAACCCATATCTTAGACCTCTTTATGATGCATTACTCGACATGATAGAAGCAGAGAAAGCGAGTAAGCTCATCGAGCGCGGAATAATCGAAATTGCCCCATTAGCATTTATGAGGGGAAGAACATTAAACGATTCTTTTATAATACTTGACGAGGCGCAAAATACAACGTCTGAACAAATGAAAATGTATCTCACTCGTCTCGGCTTCAATTCAAAAACAGTCATAACTGGTGATGTCACGCAAATTGACCTACCTGCTGGAAAAACATCAGGTTTAATAGAAGCAGAAAAAATCTTGACCGATATCGAAGGTATAAAATTTGTATATTTCTCAGAAAGAGACGTGGTAAGACATCGCCTTGTGCAAGAGATTGTTAAGGCTTATGAGCGTTATGAAAAGCGAACGTCAGATTAACATATTGAACTTCTTATTAAAAATTATAAAAAAAGATAAAAAAAAGATTTCCTCAAATAATATTAGTATTGAAGTTGAAAAAATGAAAAAAATACAGAAATACTTTGTCGTTATTTGTGGTCTTATTTCTGGCATCTCAATACAAACAAAATTAGGAATAAGTCAATTACTAAGCGGTATACTTATCAGTTCACTATTAGTATTTCTATTTTATAGAGACATCTTAAGATATAAACCTTCATATTTAAAGAAATACAATATGTTACTTCTTCTCGCCTTTATACTAACTGGCACATTATTAGTTGGTAGACTATTTAGCTATATATTGCTAAATTTATCTAAAGGCCTTGAATACAAATTCTTAGAGTCTGCTTTATTTGGCATTCCCATACCTGTAGGAGCTATGTTTGTTTCACTCTTATTCGATTTTCACACAGCAATTACTTTTTCTTTTGTTGTAAGCATATTAACAGGTCTATGGCTTAACGATGCCTTTTTCACATTTTATGTATTCGTAGGCAGTATAACAGCAGCTTTTAGCGTTATCAGATGCAAAAAAAGGTCAGAGATAATTAAAGGTGGAAGCTATGTTATTCTTGTTAATATAGTCACGGTAATCCTTATATTAATGTTTAAAAATAATATCTTTACAGTCAAATTATTCCCATCGATTATCTTTGCTGTTATTGGGGGCATAAGTGTAATAGCCTTAATATCATTACTTCTTCCACTAATCGAATACTCATTTAAGGTAACAACCGATATCAGCCTTCTTGAATTACTTGATCTCGACCAACCACTAATGAAGAATTTAATGATTAACGCGCCTGGCACATACTACCATAGCGTTATTGTTGGAAATCTTGTTGAGGCAGCAGCTGAAGCAATTGGAGTCAATCCACTTCTTGCTCGTGTCAGTGCATATTACCACGATATTGGCAAGATAAAAATGCCTGAATACTTTGTTGAAAACCAAAGTAGCTCTATTAGCAAACACGAAAAACTAACTCCACATATGAGCAGCCTAATAATTATTAACCATGTCAAGGAAGGTGTTGAACTTGCAAAACAATACAAATTACCATCACCTATAATAGACGTAATTGCACAACACCACGGTACAATGCTCGTTAGTTATTTCTATCAAAAAGCTAAAGAGCAAAGTAATTCTGTTAAACCACCTGAAGAAGATTATCGTTACCCTGGCCCCAAACCACAAACCAGAGTTGCGGCACTCGTTATGATGGCAGATGCGGTTGAAGCTGCATCAAAAGTACTTAATGACCCAACCCCAGCAAGGATCTCCTCATTAGTGGACAGGATTATAAATCATATATTCCTCGAAGGCCAGTTAGACGAATGCGAACTAACATTAAAAGACATACAAGAAGTAAAAAAGCGATTTTCTTACATCTTAACAGGAATACTGCATAAAAGGATAGACTATCCAGGTTTCGATTTTAATAATGAAAATTTTGATAAAGAATCAACAGAGAACAATAAGGATAAACCAAAGGAAGATAATAAGTTTTTTAAAGAAAAGTCTTCAACACCTCTCATTACATAAAGCTGAACTTAGCATACTTATTGTCAATAGTAGAAGGATGAAGATATTAAATAATAAGTATAGAGGTGTTGATAAAACTACAGATGTATTATCATTTCCTCAATTAGAATATCAAACCCTTAAAAAAAATAAGAAAAAGCATAATACCACTCTACTACTTGGAGATATTGTTATAAACATCCAGAAAGCATTACAACAAGCGAAACAAAACAATATCTCATTAAACGAAGAAATTAAAAAGCTTCTTATTCATGGGCTCCTTCACCTATTAGGATATAATCATGAAAAAAATTCTTGTCAAAGAAAGATAATGAAAGACAAAGAAAAAGAATTATTTAAGGTAACGTCAGATTAAAGTATATCAATTCTTCTATCTATGAAAGGTTTTGGCAAATTATTTATATCTATTATCCACAAAAGGTGTTCAATCAATTTTGGTTGCTGATAAATACTCAATTCTTCATTAAAGCAAATCCCAATTAAGTATTTATTCTTAAATCTCCTCTCCCAATTTACCAAACCATATGCAATCTCTTCCTGAACTTTACCTTTTCTATCTATAAAAGATATTATTACTTTTACTTTTTCTCCAATACCTATCGATTTCTCGCAATATAATCCAACTCCAGATAACGATAAATTCGCTACATCAGCACTAATCTCTTGATCATCATTAATTAATATAACCTTTGCACTTCCAAAAAAGTGGTATCTATACCATTTTCTTTTTTCAATTTTTCCCTTATCTTTGCGTTTTTTCTTTTTCAATCTCAAACATTCCTTCGAAACTTCATCTTTCAAATTAACCCTGCTCTTTCCATTATAACTGGAACTTTTTCCTCCATACCTATCGCCATAATATGTACACCATCACAAATCTTTTCCTCTTTCAATTGTTTTATATGTCGAGCTGCAATATTAAGGCCTGTATCAAGCGCCTTTTCCTTACCTGCAGACTTCAACTCCTCAATTAGTTCCTTAGGAACCCTAATCCCTGGAACATTTTTATTCATAAAGCTAGCCATACCTGCCGACTTTAAAACGACGATACCTGCAAGAATTTTAACATTAAATTGTCTTGCAAATCTCATGAATTCCTTAAATTTCTCTACATCATAAATCGCCTGTGTCTGAAAAAACTTTGCTCCTGCCTTAACCTTTTTTTCAAATTTGATAAGCTGAGGCTCCAATGGATTAGCCTCTGGAGTAACAACTGCACCCTGGTAAAAGTTTGTGCTACCTTTTAACTGGTTACCTGCCATATCCCTTCCATTGTTAAGGGCATCAACAAGCTTTAACAATTGTACTGATTCAATATCATAAACAGGCTTTGCATCTTTATGATCTCCTGCTGTAACATAATCACCAGTCATACATAGAACATTTCTTATACCAAGAATATAAGCACCCAATAAATCAGATTGAATACCAATTCTGTTCCTATCTCTACACGTCATCTGTAAAACAGGTTCGAGACCTTTTTCGAGCAAGATCTTACATATTGCCATTGAGCATATCCTCATAACTGCTGATTGGTTATCAGTAACATTAGCCGCATGAACTTTTCCTTTCAGTAACTCAATATTATGAATAACCTCTTCTATATCCGTTCCTTTAGGAGGTCCAATTTCTGCGGTTACAACAAAATCACCTGAATTTAAAGCTTCCTGAAGTTTTGACATCATAACCTCCTCAAATTTTAGACTTTTGTAATATAATACATAAAAATTAATCCCTACCTATGTCATTTCTATAACGAATACCTTCGAAATGTATTTTTTGTATATTTTTATAAGCCACTTCTCTCGCTTCGTTTAATGTCTCTCCCCTTCCAACAACATGTAATACCCTTCCGCCATCTGTTACTAATCCCTTTTCTTTAGACATACTTACTCCAGCATAGAATATCTTACAATTAGGGTCATTTATTGTTTCTATACCAATAATTTTAAATCCTTTTCCATACCTCCCCGGATAACCAGGATACCATCCCTTACTTCTTCCATTCTTTACCTGTTTCGTTCTACCTTGCACTGCAACTACATCACAATAATAGTCGTTACTCCATTTAACTTCATTACTTTGGAGTATCCCATCAATTATTTGGAAACTTATATCAACTAACGACGTCTTCAATCTTGGTAATATAACCTCTGCCTCAGGGTCACCCAATCTCACATTTGCCTCAAGTAAATGAGGCATTCCATCTACAAGCATCAAACCACAATAAAGGATACCTTTATAAAGAATACCCTCTTTCTTCTTAAAACCATTTATTAGCGGGAGAGCAACTCGATTACATACGAGATTGGTTAACTCTTTCCCTTCGAGTTTATGAGGAGAATATGAACCCATACCTCCTGTGTTAGGGCCTTCATCATTATCATATGCTCTTTTATAATCCTGTGCTACTGGCATTGGTACAACACTTTCTCCATCTGTGAATAGAAAAAAAGATATCTCAGTTCCATAAAGCCTCTTCTCAACAACTATCTTATTTCCTGATTCACCAAATACCTTCTCAACCATTAATCTTTCAATAGCTATAATTGCCTCTTCTATATTAGAACATACAATTGAACCTTTTCCTTGAGCAAGACCATCAGCTTTAACAACAACAGGATATCCAACATGTTTTACATAATCTTTAGCCTTTTCATGGTCAACGAAAATCTCAAATTCAGCAACAGGAATATTTAGTTCTCTACATAAAATCTTAGTGTAAGCCTTACTTCCTTCAAGGATACTTGCCTTTTGAACAGGTCCTACGATGGGAATCTTCTCTTTCATGAAAAGGTCTACTATACCAGTAGTTAAGGGACTTTCTGGTCCAACGAATACAAGATCAACTTTTTCTCTTTTTGCAATCTGTAGATATTCTTCATTACTCCTTGCATACTCACATCTAATCTCCATAGCTATACCGGCATTACCAGGTACACAAATAACCTCTTTTACCTTGTCATCATTCTTAAACTGCCAAGCTATTGAATGTCCCCTACCACCACTATCAATAACAAGAACTTTCATTCACAGGAACCTTACCTTTCAAATAATCATTGAACATAGCAAGTATCTTTTTAGCTTCATCTTCTTTAAGAGTCCCCTTTTCAACTCCTAATTTTACAGTATATTTACCAATTTCAGAGTATAATCTTAACATTTCGCTCGAATTTTTTGATATTGCTTTAAGATGATCTTCTACAACCTTTTTATCCCCCCTCGATATAGGACCGGTTAAAGCCTTTGGTATTCCAAGATTATATATATTTTTAATGGTACCATTAATCAAAGGCTTAATAGCTTCTAATGCATCCTCCCTGTTTATACCAGCTGTTTCAAATAGCTCCATAGCAAAACCAATAGTTGCAACTAAGAAATTTGAAGCTACTGCAGCTCCAGCATGATATAAAACCTTTTTTTTCACGTCAAGAGTTATTTCCTTACCTCCAAATGCATTAACAATTTCCCTTGCTACTGATAGTGCTTCCTTGTCACCTTCCATAAAAAAATAAGAACCTGGTATATTCTTTATACCTTCTTCAACACTTGCAAGGCTTTGTAAAGGGTGTAATGAAGCAATCTTGGCACCTTTCTTCCTCGCTGTTATAAGTATCGTAGAAGGCAGTGCTCCACTTACATGAAAAACAACGGCACCTTTTTGAAAACCATCTTTCTCAGCTATCTTATTACAAACTTCCTCTATAGCATCATCCGGAGTTGTTATAAAGACAATCCCACTACTACTTGCTGCTGATATAACGTCATCAGTTGCTCTCCCTTCACCTATAAACTCTCTTGCCTTCTCAGCCGATGCAAGGGTTCTACTACCTATAGAAACGATTTTATAACCGTTTTTCTTAAGTAAATAACCTAATGAAGTCCCAACTACTCCTGCACCTATTATTGAGACATCTCTTCTTATTCTCATTTCAATTCACCAAATTACCATGGATGCAACCAAGAAGATAAAAGAAAAAGATTTTAAATATTCTAATTATTTCTCTTTATTGCAAAATTTTCCTGGTCGTTGAGTCTTTGACCAATCTTTTGGGTCAAATATGATTTTTAATTGGTCGAGTTTACCCATAGCCTTTAACTTTTCGTATATTCTTACCCAGGCACATGGTAAATCAGGACTCACTTCACACATACCATCTTTGTTCCCACCACAAGGACCGTTCAAAAGCCCTTTAGGACACTTTGTTAACGGGCATATCCCAGCTGTTAGTGAGAGGAGGCAATCACCACAAGCCCTACACATCTCCATAAAATTTCCATCATTATCTGCAGCACCTATAAACATGGTATTCATAGCTGGTAAAACAGGTATATTTAAGATCTCTGAAATCTTTTGTACTCCTGCTCCACAACCCATGGATAAAATTGCATCATATTTGTCAACACTATCTTTAATCTGTTCAACAAACCTTGGATCACATTGCCTTGCTAATATTCCCTCACTAATCTCAACATCTATCCCATCTTTTTTATTAGAAATTCTTAATGAAGAAGCGAGAAGTTCAACTTGTTTTTTACCACCTGTAAAACATACAGAAACACAAGCACCACAACCAAGAACCATCAATCTTTTATAGCCTCTTACCATATCTTTAATCTCATTAAACGGTTTAATCTCTGCAACAACCATTTTAATCTCCTTTTATTCGGTTACAATCTTTAACTTATTTTCATCTATCCCTATATCCTTTAATATCTTTCTTGCAGCTTCAACATGCTTTTTTACCCATTCCTCACATCCTTTAAAACGACATTCTCTACTATATTCACATTTATTTATTTCTATCTCAGCTGACCCTTCTTCAAAGGGTTTAATCAGCTGACTAACATCTACGCGTGCTAAACACGGTTTACCAACACCTTTCTCTGTAGATGTTTTCTCAGATGATTTGAATGCTTCTTCATACTCACAATAAAAAGCAATCTTAAAGTCAACCTGCTTTATTTCTTTAGCCTTCTTTATTGCTTTCTCTAATTTTCTCTTACTTTCTTCCTTTGTTTCTATTTTTACATCAATAGCAGAGGCAGGACATTCGGCTGCACAAATACCACATGCTTGACATTGACTTAAATCTATCTTCGCCTTTTCTTCACCAGCAGTAGGAACTCCATAAGGACAAACAGCAACACAATTAAAACACGCTATACACTCATCTGATACAATAGCACCAGATCCACAACTAAGACACCTCTGAGCTTCCGTAACTGCTTGTTCCCAACTAAATCCAAGATTTACCTCTTTAAAACTATTTATCCTTTCTTCTATAGGCAATGTTGGCATCTTCTGTCTCATCTCTTTCACTATCAAACTTACAATCCTTTCTTCAAGGGGTCTTAAAACAAGCGGTTCAACAACCTCCTTCGGTGGCAGATTCCTTAAATAACGATGTATAGCATCAGCAACCCTCTTACCAGAAGCAATAGCATCAATTACACTCATTGGTCCACTTACGACATCACCGCCAGCAAAAACACCCTTTATGTTAGTTGCTCCGGAATCATCCTTAACAACAATGGCTCCCTTTTTCCCCGATATAACTTCTATCTCTTTAATCTCATCAGCCTTTGGTTTATAACCTATTGCAATAATAGCCATATCTGCTTTCAACTCAAAATCGGAGTTCTCAACTGGTACAAGCCTCCTCCTCATTGAACCATCAGCTACATACTGCATTTGAACACACCTTATTTTTTCAACCCTACCCTTACCTATAAACTCAACAGGTGCACTAAGATATTTAAATCTTATACCTTCGGCCTCTGCTTCCTCAACCTCTGTTTTACCAGCTGGCATCTCCTTTAAAGTCCTTCTATATATCACCGTAACATTCTTTGCACCGAGTCTAACACACGTCCTTGCTGCATCAATTGCAGTATGACCACCTCCTATAACGACGACATCTCTACCAATATATGGTCTTTCACCTTTACCCACTTGCTTAAGAAATTCTACAGCAGTAATAACACCTGGTAGCTCTATACCTTTGCACTTAGGAAAAACGCTTCTCTCACTTCCAAGTGCAAGAAAAACTGCATTATAATCTTTTAAAAGTTCATCTATTGTAAAATCCCTTCCCAAAGCCATATTCGTCTTTGTTTCTATACCTAAAGATAATATATAATCAATATCATCCATAACCACTTTCTTAGGAAGTCTATATTCAGGTACCCCTCTACTCATCATACCACCAAGTTCATCATGTGCTTCAAATACTGTAACATTATATCCAAGCAATGCAAGATCATGTGCTGCTGTTAAGCCCGAAGGTCCGCTCCCTACAATAGCAATCTTCTCAATGTAATAAGGTCCTGTTCTATAAGGCGGTTTCATTCCTCTTGTTTGGTCTGCTGCAAATCTTTTAAGAGAAGCTATAGCTATAGGTTCATCCACTTGCCCTCTTCTACATGCAGATTCACATGCCCTTGTACAAATTCTTCCACAAACAGATGGAAAAGGATTTACCTGACGTATTATCTTAATCGCAGTCTCAACATCACCTCTTGCTATTGCCGAAACATATCCCCTAACATCAGTATGAATTGGACAAGCTGCCTGACATGGTGGCATCGCACTAATACTCATTATTTACTTCCTCCTTAAATTATATATTTATATTATATTATATAATTATATACTAAATTATCCAATATTTTCACATCATGCCTGAATGCATCTTTGCTGCTTGAACAGTATTGTACATAAGCATAGCGATAGTCATTGGACCTACACCACCAGGCACAGGAGTTATCCATCCTGCTCGCTCCTTAGCAGAATTAAAATCAACATCACCAACAAGCTTTCCATCTTCTTTAACATTAATTCCTACATCTATAACAGCAGCACCTTCTTTGATCCAGTCTCCTTTTATATATTCAGCCTTACCAATAGCAACACACAGTATATCAGCCCTTTTACACTCTTCCATAAGGTTTTTGGTTCTGCTATGACAAATTGTCACTGTTGCATTCTTCCTTAATAGTAATAAAGAAAGTGGTTTTCCCACAATAACACTTCTACCTACAACTACTGCATTTTTACCATTAGGATCAATTCCGTAAGCCTCGAGTAATTTTATAATGCCATGAGGAGTGCATGGTATAAAACCTACCTCATCGAGAAATAATCTTCCAAGGGATTGTGGACCAAATCCATCAATATCTTTTTCAGGACTTATTCTATTCATAACCAGTTTTTCATCAAGTCCTTTTGGCAACGGTAATTGTACGAGTATCCCATGTACACTTTTATCATTATTTAATTTATCAATAAGATTAAGTAATTCATCTTGTGTAGTCGTCTCTGGCAATTTATGAGACAAACTTTTAATCCCAAGCTCTGCACATGTTTTTTCTTTTGATGAAACATATTTTTTAGAAGCAGGATCTTCACCAACAAGCACAACTGAAAGGCATGGTTCTATACCTTTTTGTTTTAAATCATTAATTTCTACTTTAAGTTGCTCTTTGATATCTGACGAGACCTTCTTACCATCGATTATTTGTGCTGACATTTTGCCCTCCTGATTTTTTAGTTTTATATAAAAAATGCAAAAAGGTTTTAAGGCCTATTTTCCTTTCTCAATAGTTGTAACAATTCATCTCTTGTGGTCTTCCTTGTTCTAAATATCCCCCTGACTGCTGATGTGATAGTTCGTGTACCTGTTTTTTTCACACCACGCATACTCATGCATAAATGCTCTGCATCTATTATTACCATTGCACCTTTAGGCTTAAGTCTTTCCATAATCAAGTCTGCAAGTTGAGTAGTTAACCTTTCTTGTACTTGTAATCTTTTTGCCAGTAACTCTACGGCTTTAACTAACTCACTTAGTCCTACAATCTTACCACCAGAAGGGATATAAGCAACATGTGCCCTACCTACAAATGGGAGCAAATGATGCTCACACATAGAATAGAAAGGGATATCTTTGAGAAGTACCATTTCGTCATGACTTTCGCCCTCAATGTGTTTTAAAATCTCTTCTGTCGGCGCTTCTAATCCTGAAAATATCTCTTGATACATCCTTGCAACGCGTTCGGGTGTCTCCTTAAGACCAGGCCTTTCAGGATCTTCCCCTATACCTTCAAGAATCAATCTCACACCCTTTTCTATCTTTCTTGTATCCATTTAACTAATGGCATTTTAGCACTTGAAGTATATTTTGTCAAAAACATTAAATAAATTATTTAACATATATCTTCATATCTTCAGATAGTGCTCCATCTAAACCAATCTCATTACCCCATTCATCATAGGTACGTTTACCACGCTTAATCTCTTCATATAATCCTGCTGCAATTACAGCATGTTTAACACTCATTCCATTGAGTATTTTTATCTCTTTATTATTCACAAATACCTTCATCCTTATTGCAATATGTTAAAAGTAACCATTATTAATCTACGAAAAGAGGCGCTTTCTTAGAAATATTAACCTCTCTTATCCTGCCTTCCACTGAAGGGTTAATCTTTTTTTCCTTTTTTATATATTCAATTATTACATCCCTTATCCACCTTCCAGGATCTGCATAAACAATCTTTTCACTTTTAAGTACCCCACCACTTATATCAAAATTATTAGAACTTTTTAAGATATCTCTAAATATTGTGTATCCGTCACCACCAACCGCAAGAAAATCGTTGGTTGCCACGATATACTCTCTATTATCATCTAATAATGATTGCCCAACCATAATTTTTGTTATTCTTGAATTTGGAGGATTAGAAGGATTATATATTATTGAAATCCCAGAAATTTGAGGGAATCTTCCTTCTTTATTATGAATGTTTGACAAACTATCTTCAAGTAATTGTTTAAGTTGATGACCATAAACCCTTAGAGATAAAATATAATTATCAAAAGGTAGTGCCGAATATATGTCTTTAATCTTTATAACACCTTTTTTGATACTAGACCTTATACTCCCACCATTAATAATTGCAACATCCGCTCCTGAAACATCTTTAATTACATCAGCGATTAAATTTCCTAAGTTAGTTTCCCTTACCCTTACATTTTCACCATCGAGATCTACTAATGTCTCACCAATAACTTCTTCAAGTTTATGTAACAACCTCTGATTATAACTCTCAACTATTAATTGCACTGCTCTGTCGGATTCTTGAATAATCGGTCTAATATCTTCGAGATACCCTCTATAATTTGATATCTTCTTATTTTCTACTTCTATATCAAGGACTCCAAGCGATTTAGCATGTTCCCATGCCTGCAAAACAATAGTATTATTTACTAAAGTTGGAAAAACTACCTTTGTATGCGAATGCCCACCTATGATTATATCAATACCCTTAACTTCTTCCGCAATCCTTCTATCTAAATTATAACCAATATGTGAAAGCAAAATTATCAAATCAACAGAATTCTTTAACTTATTCACGTATTTTTCAATCGTCTCCTTTGGTGGGTTAAACTTAATGCCAATAACATTCTTAGGATGTGTGGTTATAGGCGTATCATCAGTAACAACCCCTATAATAGCTATCTTCAAACCATTTATCTCTTTAATTGTATAGGCTTTTAAAGACTCCAATCCTTCAACATTTGCCCCAAGAATCGGGAATACTGCTTCAGCTATTCTCTTTTTTAGGGTATCCTTCCCAAAATCAAATTCGTGGTTCCCTACTACCATAGCATCAAGACCCATTGTATTCAAAACTTGTATTACAGATTCTCCCTGAAAATAGTTTGCCCAGTTACTCCCTTGAATCATATCACCAGCTGCAAGAAATATAGAAGGTTTTTCCTTTCTTAATATATTCAACCGTGAAGCAAGATAAGATATCCCACCTAATAAATCATTCGAACCAATAGGAGTATATGGCTCCGCAAAGCCATGGAAATCATTTATATACAATATCCTTAACTCTTTCTTTTCAGCATAAGAAGGAGATATTTGAATAGATAATACTATAATTATAAATATTACTAATAAACGTAAAAAGCTCTTCATAAAAATCATTTTCCTTGATTGCTAAATTATAATAATTTCATTAATTTGTTTCAATTGTTTTCAAATTTCGCAAAAATATCATTTATGCACATATAGGAAAATAATTATGAATAAAATTATGCAGATGTTGCGAGAAGATTTATTTTTCGATACCTTAAGTAGCGTCTATGTATAACCTTATGAATATCCTTATTATCACTTAACAAATACATTATAAGCACACTATTCAGTCTCTCCAATAGTCCCATCGAGTTAAATAAATCTTCGAGCAATATCTGCACTATACATCTAACCTTTTTTACGCCATGCTGTCTTTAAACAAACGCAAAGAACGCTATAAATTCCAGTCGCTAAGGCGACTAACTTCCAGTACCGCTTTGCGGTACTCAATTCCAGACCTGCAGAGCAGGTCTCACTTCCAATGCGAAGCATTAAACTTGACAAACGCAATGAACGCAATAAACACTATAAACGCTATAACCCTATAAGCGACTATCATCACCTATTTTTTAAAATAGAAGCGTACTATACTAATTAAAAGTAAGTAGTTATAATATTTATTAAATCTCACGTCATGGATAATAAAAAGATATTGAAATCTAAAATACGTAACACAATACTCAAAATACGTAACTCCATTGAAACATCTCAAAGAGCATACAAAAGCTATAAAATATTGAATAAACTTTTTAGGCTACCAGAATTCAAAAATTCGCATACGATATTTTTCTATGCTTCTTATGGATCTGAAGTAGATACATTTCCAGCTATAGAGAAGGCCCTTTCGCTTAAAAAAAGAGTTGTTCTATCAAAGGTCGACTTAAAAAATAAGCTTTTAAGACTTTATCAGATAGACAAAATACAACAACTTTTACCTGGTTATAAAAACATACCAGAACCACCAAAAAACAGTGAAAAAGAAGTAAATATTTCTGAGATTAATTTAATTATAGTACCAGGAGTTGCTTTTGACACAAATGGCAATAGACTTGGTTATGGCGGAGGTTACTATGATTCTATATTATCAAGAACATCTGTCAATACAAAGACCATCGGACTCGCATTTGAAGAACAAATTACAACAAATTTACCTATAGAGAAACATGATGTACCAGTAAACATAATCATAACTGATAAAAGAATAATCAGAGTTGATAGAGAATATGACAAAAAAAATAAATGATTATAAGAAATTTCTAAAAACTACAATAAATGTCTCAAGAGAAGCTGGCAATCTAATCCTTAAAAATTTAGGAAAAATTTCTAAAACAAAAATCAAAATTAAGAAACCATCAGACTTTGTCACACATATCGACAAAAAGTCAGAAGAACTAATAATAAATACTATAAAAAAAGAATTTCCCGATCATCATTTCTTAGCAGAAGAAATAATTCATGATAATGAAACAAAAGGTTACAGATGGATTATTGACCCCCTTGATGGAACAACAAATTACATTCACCAATATCCTACCTTTTCTGTCTCCATAGCACTTCAAGAGGAAGGAAAAACGATTTTAAGTGTAATCTATGACCCTGTAAAAGAAGAACTATTCACAGCTATAACAAGTTGTGGATCCTACTTAAATAAAAAACCTATAAATGTTTCGAAAAGAACAAACCTAAAGGAAAGTTTGATCATTACAGGATTTCCTTTTCGCAAAAAAGACATCATTGATGATTATTTAAAGCTTTTTAAAAATCTTTTTCTCAAAGTTAGTGATATCAGAAGAGACGGTTCCGCAGCTCTTGACCTTGCATATGTTGCTTGTGGAAGATGCGATGGATTCTTTGAACTAAATCTAAGTCCTTGGGATATCGCCGCAGGCTCAATTCTAATAAAAGAAGCAGGAGGCGTCGTCACGGATTTTAATGGCAATAATAAATTCCTATTAACTGGTAATATTATTGCTGGCAATAAAAATATACATCAAAAAATACTCAAAGAAGTTAAACCGTAACTCCGCTTGATTTACGTAATATGTAGATCCAGTTTTTCTATAAGTTTCTGGGTTTTATTTGTTATTTCGGCTGTATGCCATGAGTCATTGATTTTCACTTTTTTGATTTCTGCCAAATGCA